>Ga0102592_1000111_pt1 | contig 235870 bp, 195 predicted proteins | sample AraplaCol_mMF_r2_FD_76861 | JGI IMG/M metagenome (GOLD analysis project Ga0102592, IMG submission 76861) | Arabidopsis root microbial communities from North Carolina, USA - plate scrape MF_Col_mMF_r2 (SPADES assembly) (version 2) | ecosystem: Host-associated > Plants > Roots > Endosphere...
TACAACGAGCAGCACCCCCATAGCGCCCTGAATTACCGCTCTCCGCGCGAGTTCAGGCGTGCGATGGCCTTATCAATCTAAGGGTGTGACCGTGTCCGGGGATACGGGGGCAAATCCAGCCGGTACAACTTGGCCGCGACAGAATCGTACTTTGAATATCCGTTTATGTTACTTGCATGATGATAGTGCCAAAAATAGACTATCCGATCTGACCCAAATCTATGCGCGCACGATGCCGAGCGGCGCATCGTGCGAGGGCGCTGTGAAGTTGATTCTGTACCAGGAAAACGATATATGAGCTATGCCCAGCCAACGAATGGAGCCCAGAGAGTCGCGGGCATTGCTGGGGTTGTCGGACTGCATGTCTTGATAGCGTACCTACTGGCAACCGGTAGCATGAAGGAGCAACAGAAAGCCCCCGAGATTCCCATCGAGTTGAGCATCGTTGAGGAAGCGACACCGCAGACGCCTACTCGGCGGCCGGAGCCAAATCGCGAACCAGCGCCGGCGAAACGGGATGTAGAGCCGGTACGGCAGGCCCACCCTCTACCGCAGCCAGCGTCTGTAGAGTCGTCGGAAGTATCAAAGCCGACGTTGCAAGGGCCTAGCCCCACGGCGCAACAGAGCCCTTCGCAACCGGAGGTGACCGCCACCAACAACGTCAGCAACGGTCCGCCAGCGACGGCCACTCCGGCGATTGCACGTGTCGGACTTGTCTGTCCGAATTCAGGATATGTCCGTGCAAACGTTGAGTATCCCCCGATCGCGCAGCGCCGGAATATCACTGGTGATGTGCTCGTGGAGTTTTTGGTCTCAGCAGAAGGCGCGATGGAGAGTATCCGGGTAGTCGGACACGCTGATAGCACGCTGGCAGAGGCTGCTCTCGAAGCGACCCGGAAGTTCAGATGTGAAGGGCAGGGTAGACCAGTGCGCGTGCGCGTTCCCTATAGCTTTCAGTTGGACTAGAGCCCGTTTCATCTATTCCGCCTACGTTCTGAGGCGGCCATTGCCATCAATCATCAAAAGTTAGCCATGAAGAATCTTCACCGAAAAAAAGCGAAAGTAGCACGAGCTCTTGCAAGTGCCATCATCTCGTCTCTTGTCTCGACCGTAGCTATGGCACAGCCTGAGACCACCGTTGCATCGGTCGATAGCGCGAATCCTTATGGACTCTTCGCGCTGTGGGCCGGAAGCGACGCGGTGGCAAAGGTCACGCTACTGATCCTTGCACTAATGTCCCTCGGGAGTTGGTACGTCATCATCGCAAAGCTTGCTGAGCAATCGCGAATCAAACGCCATGCTCGTCAAAGCTCCAATCTATGGATCGATGGGACAATCCATAGCCAACGCATCAGCGATCTGAAGATAAGTAGCCCATTTCGCTATATTGCGGAAGCGGGCTTTGGTGCGGTGTCAAAGCACAGTGCGGTAGAGCGTCATATTTCGTTCAACGATTGGATGGCAATTTCGATTCAGCAACCGATTGAGGTGGTACAGAATCGATTGCAGGGCGGCCTCTCCCTACTGGCTACCGTGGGGTCTACCGCACCATTTGTCGGATTGTTCGGTACGGTCTGGGGCATCTACCATGCACTGACAGCTATCGGGGTAGCCGGGCAAGCCTCCATTGAGAAAGTGGCGGGTCCGGTGGGCGAGTCGCTAATTATGACCGCCATCGGACTTGGCGTAGCAGTGCCCGCTGTCCTGGGATACAACTGGATCCTTCGCCGCAACAAAGTGGCGCTCGACGATGTCCGTGGCTTCGCATCGACGTTGCACACATCGCTGTTGGCTGTGCCAGCTTTGGGCAAAAATCTCGAAGGATCCAAGAATGGCCATCCAAATTAAGGGTTCAGAGGACGACGCCGTCTCCTCAATCAACACGACCCCGTTGGTCGATGTGATGCTGGTGTTGCTGATTATCTTTCTGATTACCATCCCAGTGGCCACTCACGCTGTAAAGGTAACACTGCCCATCGAGAGTGCCACCCCGAGAGAGGCGAGTAAGGAAGTGATAAGTGTGAGCGTCGATCGAAATGGAAAAATCTACTGGGATGCGGAATTGGTGAGCGATGCCAACGAACTGGCGAGGCGACTAGCGATGTTGTCAAAGAGTAAGTCGCAGCCCATGATCCAGATTCATGGCGATCAGGAAACTCGTTATGAGTATATCGCCGCGGTGGTAGACGAAACCAGGAATGCTGGAATTCGACGGGTGAGTTTCATTACCGAGCCCGCGTGGAGTAACTGAGTCTCTCCAGGGAGAAATGACAATATGCATTAGGGGAAACATGTCACTATTTTCGCCGAAATATCAAAGCACAGGACCTGACGTAATCCTTGACATAAACACTACGCCTCTGATTGACGTAATGTTGGTTCTGCTGATCATGCTGATAATTACTATTCCACTCCAATTGAACAGTGTAAATCTGGATCTGCCGCCCCCTTCGGCGGCAAGGCCGCAAGTGCCACCCAAGGTGACGAAGCTGGCGATTGAGAGGGATGGGGGCTATGTCTGGGACGGCGTCCACCTGGCGGACGCCAGCGAACTGCAGCATCGCATGCAGCAGATGGCGGCAGATCCTAACGCACCGACGCTTCATGTTTCGCCTGAGGGTGGTGCGCCGTATAGGTTTGTCGCCACTGCCCTCGCAGCTGCGCAACGTGAAGGTCTCCATAAGCTGGGCATCGTCAGCAAACGACTGGAGAGTCAATGATCTCGGGAGCGATCTAGGCAGTCATCTTCAAACTGAATGTGCTGAAAGCAAAAAGAGAGCTGGGCGCCTCAACGGGCGCCCAGTTCTCTTTTGATCAGCCGACAGAGCCTGGTACGGATTGACGAAGAAATCTTTGAGTCCGTTCCTGCGACGGTCTATGAAAGAGCTCCGAAGTCTTTCCGTGCTCAACAATGGAACCATTGGCCATAAACACCGTCTGCGTCGAGACATCGCGCGCGAAGGCGAGCTCGTGAGTCACCACCATCATCGTGACGCCTTCCTCCGCTATACGTTTGATTACCTTAAGGACTTCGCCCACCAGTTCCGGGTCAAGCGCTGAGGTAGGCTCGTCGAAGAGGATGATCTCGGGGTCAAGTGCCAGCGCCCGCGCAATACCAGCGCGTTGTTGTTGACCACCTGAAAGTTGCGCGGGGTATGCATCTCTTCTGTCGATGAGTCCTACCTTCTCGAGCATGGCAAGGCTCTTGTCGCGCGCCTCAGTCCTTTGCATCTTCTGAACGGTCGTGAGACCTTCCATGACGTTCTCGAGAACGGTCTTGTGACGAAAGAGATTGTAGTTCTGGAAGACCATGGCAGTCCGACGCCTAAGGGCCAGAATCTGCCGTGCAGTCGCCTGGCTACAGGAAACGGTCAGATCACCAATCGTGATAACACCGGAATCTGCTCGTTCGAGAAAGTTGATGCAACGTAGTAGCGTCGTCTTTCCTGCGCCACTCGGTCCCAGTAGGGCGACAACATCGCCTGTGCCAACAGCCAGGTCAATACCGCTCAATACTGGTAGTTGACCAAAGGACTTGCTTACCTGTTTGATTTCAATCATGCAATAGCCCCATTTATACGTGCAGTCCAGCGTCGCTCCAACACTGCCGTAAACCGGCCAATCGCCACGGTAAATGCCCAATAGATAAGCGCTATCGCGGTGTAGCACTCTAAGTACTTCCATTCCCGACTAGCGATAACAACTGCGGTCCCGGTCATCTCCTTCACCGATACCAAGTATGCCAACGAAGACCCATGCAACAAGGCAATGAAGACATTGCACAAGCTTGGAAGACTGATCGCTAGCGCCTGGGGCAGCACAATCCTGCGCATCAATTGCCAATGGGACATTCCGAGGGAGAGGCCTGCCTCCACCTGGCTTTGGGGTACTGCGAGAGTCCCTGCCCGGATGATCTCAGTCAGATAGGATCCTGCTGTAATGGACAAGGCCAATGCCACAAACGCCGCTAGAGGCAGGTGGTTAGACTGGAAATCCACTCCAAATCCCCGCGCTGTGGCATCCAGCAATGACGGCACGGCCAATGACACTATCATCATGTGCAACAGAGCTGGGGTTCCCCGTATGACGGAGACATAAACCTCCACCATTGAAGACAAGATCGGTATCCGGCGTACTCGAATACTGGCAGTTGCAGTTCCGATTGCGCAGCCTGTGACGAACGCGAAGACTGTTATTGAGAGTGTTACAGGAATGGCGTGCGCGATGGCAATAAATGCGTTCGCAAAAAAATAAAAATCGAAACTCATAGTCGCAAATCTGTTATTTTGCAGCAAACGCCTGATCGGGCAACGCAAGTCGTTGCTCCCAATACTGGAAGAGCCGCCCCACTAAGAGACCGACCAGATAGTAAATGATCCCCAACGCGAGATACACTTCGAGAAGTTTGAACTCGACATTACCAATGGTCAGCCCGCGTCCGACCATGTCGACGACTCCGATGGAGAAAGCCAAAGACGTATCTTTCAAGCTGGACATAACCGTGTTGGCGAAGTTTGGCATCAACACTCTCAACGCCTGGGGAGCGACAATCCGATAAAGCGTCTGTGCGCCGCTCAGCCCGACAGAGTAGGCCGCCTCAACCTGCCCGCGCTCTACGCTGTCGATGGCCGAACGAAACGACTCAGCCAAAGCGGCGCTACTGTGCACGCCCAACGTAAGAATGACGAAGAAGAGTGGAGCAACGCCGCGGAAGTTGAAGCCAAAGACTCTAACGAGTTCTGGCAGACCGTAGAAGATGAGCAGCAGCTGGATGATGACGGGGGTACCCCTGAAGAAGGATACAAACGCTGCGGCGAGCGTACTCACAACCTTGCTCTCTGAGGACCTGGCGACGGCAAGTATCCCCCCCACTATGCTGCCGACCATAAGGGAGCCAGACAGAATTACCATCGTAAGGGGAAGAAACTTCAACAGAATTGGAAGATACGAAAGTATCGCTGCCGGATCTATGGAACGATGCATGTCAGGTTACCCACCGCTTTACTCATAGTCTCGATCTAGCCATCGACGGGAGAGTCGATTCAATGTGCCGTCATCCTTCATTTTCGCCAAGGCGCTGTCGACATCCGCGGCAAACTTCTCGTCTTCCTTACGGAAGGCGAAATGAATGCCACTGGAACCTTTGAGACTCGGGCCGACTGCTTTGAGCTTGGCATCAATCTTGGTATTCAGAATATCCACGAGGGAGGCGTCCATCAAGGATGCATCGACTCTTTCGGACCGAATTTGCTGGACAACATCATCAAACGACACGCCGTAGGAAATCTGCACAGCACCATTTGATCTTTTATTAAATTCCTCGATAAGGAACGCGGTATTGGTTCCTGTTCCTACAATCACCCGCTTGCCTTTGAGGTCTTCCAGAGAGTGGATGTCGTTTCGCGACTGGCTAACGGCAACCACCGTCTGCGAATGATCGTAAGGAATCTTGTTGAACAGATACTTTTCCTCGCGTGCGGCGTTCTTTTCGAGGTGCATGGCGATAAGATCAATCTTGCGTGTATCGAGGCTTAAGAAGAGGAGTGGAAACTCCATCGATTCAAACTTGAACTCGTATTGAGGAAGGCGTCGCTCAACCTCGCGGGCCACCTCAATGTCATATCCCGTCAACTTGCCATCGATGTCAATGAAGGAGACACGCGGCACGGAAGCGAACGTGCCGACGATAATCTGCCTTGCGCCGCCGTCTTGCTGCGAGGATTCTGATTTCTGCTGTCCGCAGCCCAGGAGGGTGAGGCAGGTGAGAAGAAGTACCGCCGCGCTGGGGAGGTAGCGATAGGGGTTCATTTCGTATCCTTTGGGATAATGGATGGCTGGGCTAGGAGGCATTGCACCTCTCGCGTAGCATGAGGCTCGGCGCGCGGGATAACGTCTTCGCCGGCATCAGACAGAGAATGGCGCGATGCTGGTGAACGTTGGGCCTTTGGGCGACATTCACCAGCGCATCCATTACTTCATGAACTGAAGCTTGAAATCACGCCGCGTAGCGGTTGAGGGGGACTGGAAGTCCCAAGTTTCCACGAAACGTATCGCTTTCGTATTCCGTACGGAACACTCCACGGTCCTGCAGGATCGGTACGACTTGATCCACGAACGTCTCGAAGTCGTTCGAGGAATAGGCCGACACCATGAATCCATCGGTAGCCTTTGCGTCGATCCACTCCTGGAGCCGGTCGGCAATCTGTTCGGGTGTACCAATGAATGGGTTGTCGGGGTAGGTAATCCTCAACGCGACTTGCCTGAGGGTCCATCCCTTTTTTCGAGCCTCCTCTTTGATTTTCGCTACGCCCTGGAAAGCATTGTCCCCGGCGGACCCGATGTCCGGGAACGGCTCGTCCAGGGGATAGCCCGTGAAATCAAAGTGGTCGAAGAAGCGGCCAAGATAGGCCAACGCGTCCTCGATCGAACCCAGTGAAATCCTCTCTTCGTGCTTGCGCCTTGCCTCTTCTCCCGTGGCGCCGACGATTGGGTCAATGCTCAGCAGGATACTAAGTTGCTCGGGATCCCGGCCTAGTGCCGCGGTCCGACTCTTGATGTCCTTATGGTATTCCTGAGCGGCCTCGAGGCTTCGCTGCACGGTAAAGATGGTCTCTGCGTGACGAGCGGCGTAGTCTCTTCCTGCCTCGGATGTACCAGCCTGAAAGATGACTGGCTGTCCCTGCCTCGATCGTGCAATGTTGAGTGGCCCTTGCACTTTGAAGTACTTGCCGTCATGGTTCAATCGGTGCATCTTCGAGGGATCGAAGAATTGGCCACTTGATTTGTCGGCCACGAATGCATCGTCCTCCCAGGAGTCCCACAGCCCCTTCACGACAGCCAGGTACTCGGCGGCGATCGCGTATCGCTCGTCGTGTTCGGGGTGGGCTTTGCCATAATTCAGCGCAGTTCCCTCCAATGGCGAAGTGACGACATTCCAGCCGGCTCTACCCCGACTGATGAAATCGAGAGATGCCAACTGTCGCGCAACAGTGTATGGCTCACTGTAGGACGTTGAGATGGTTGCAACAAGACCGATGTTGTTGGTCGCTGCTGCGAGTGCCGATAGCGCTGTTAGCGGCTCAAGACGGTTAAGAAAGTGGGGTACGGTCTTCTCATTGATGTACATGCTGTCCGGGACGAACAACAGGTCAAACTTTCCCTGCTCCGCCTTTTTAGCTTGCTGAATATAGAAGTCGATATTGGTACTTGCGTCAGCCTGGGCGTCCGGATGCCTCCATGCTGAGAGACTCGCCCCCACTCCTGCGAGTGCCACGCCAAGCTTGATTTGTTTTGTGTGCGTCATGCTGAGGTCTTCGGTGATTGATTGTGTCGGCTGCTAGAAGTTGCTAGCGAATAATCGAGGCCAGGGCCTCGTAGAGATGCAAGCGTGCAGCGTAGGAGTGCTGCGCGGGAAGTACCATGATCTCTGCGAGATCGTGGCGCGCTCGTAGATCATGGAGTTGTGCGGCAAGTGATGCCTTGCCTCCATGAAGGATTGACGCCCTCCTCGCTTCGATCCGGAAGGGCTTTGCTGACTGATTGCCCAGTAGTTCGGCGGCGGCCAACGTATTGATGGTCCGGCTCGCACCATCCTCAAAGACCACCTTGTACTGGTTGATGTCTTCGGCATAGGACTGTGCCAGGGCATCCGAGGCGGCGGTGAGCGCGGAGATTGCTAGGATGATTTGCGGGTAGCTGCCAGTCGCTCGATTGAACTCCCGCCGATAGGTTGCAAGTGCTTCCTCTACGTTCGATTCTTCGCCGTTGATGAAGTGGGCAAAGACGTAGGGGATGCCGACGCTCGCGGCAAGCGCTGCACTCGATACGTTGGCGCCCAGGAGATGAACTTCCGGTGGGGTGTCTGGAAGAGGTTGTGCCTGAAGGCGATGCGATTCACCGCGCGGTTGATCTGCGAGTGGCTGCACATACTCAATGAGTTGAACGAGCTTATCCTCCAACGGCACAGTTTCTGAGTTCTTGCCTTGCAGTGCCGAGGTCGTCTCAGGAAGGCCTCCAGGCCCACGGCCTACACCAAGGTCTACACGGCTAGGCGCGAGGGTAGCCAGCACGTTGAAGTTCTCTGCGACCTTGAACGCGCTGTAATGTTGGAGCATGACCCCACCTGAGCCAACTCGAATTCGCCTGGTGCTTGCCAAGAGGTATGAAACCAGTACCTCGGGCGAGGACCCGGTCAAAATGCTTGACCCGTGGTGCTCCGATACCCAAAAGCGGTGGAAGCCAAGCTCATCGGCCACCTGTGCAAGGCTTACGGTATTCGCAATAGCTTGCGCGGGGGAATCTCCGCTATCGGCGGGACTCCTGTCGAGGATACTTAACTTGAGAGCCATTCTGATGAATTGAGATGTGGGTCGAACGTGATGTGCGAGTCGGCGCATCAACGCACCGTGAGACCTGCCTTATTGCAGGACTTTCTGCATGAGAACGCGGTTTTTTCCTTCCCCTGACCGATGGAAGATCCGGTAGCCGCGGCGTTCATAGAACGGGACGAGCCACGGATGGGATGCCGAAGTTGCCAGGGCGATTGCCGGGGCTCGCAACTGGTCGCGCACGAGTGAATCTTCCATCCAGGTCAGAAGGGAGCTCGCTACTCCCGATCCAGAGTGACTCGGCCTGGTCGCAACCCACCAGACAAATGGAAGATCGCACGGATAGGGGATAGCCTTTCGGACGTCCCCTGGTTCGGCTATGGACGCGGTTGCGATAATCTCGCCGCGCCTCACCAGAGCATATGTTCCACCCTGAGAGAGAAGGCGATGGACAGATTCGATGTCAGCAGACGCGGCGGGAAACTTGAGTCCAAGTTTGCGGATGGGTTCGTACGCAGCAGTCGTCAACGCCAGGAGATCTTCAGCGTCATTCTGCGTTGCCAACCTGATGGTGTCGGTCATTTTCAGCGTAGATACTTGGGTTCATTTGGAGGCCATAGCGCGTGCACGACAGAGTGAGTCGTGACAAGCACCTGAAGGAGATCGAGGCCACCGTCGCCACCTTTGCGAGGCGGCGACGGTATGTTGAAAAGTCGACTTCCCTTTAGTAGTCGACTCTCGCGCTGATGCTCAGAGTGCGAGGCTCAGAGACGGCAACGAAGGAAGACTGATAGCCAGAACTCCAATAGCGCTTGTCGGTGAGGTTCTTAACGACTGCATTGAGCGTTGTTCGATAGCCAGAAAATTTGGTGCGATAGCTCGCGCCAAGATCGAATGTTGTGTAACTTGGCAAACGTTGTGTGTTGGCCACGTCGGCATAATTGCTTCCCACGTACTTAGCCCCCGCTCGGACGTTGAGACCGGGAAGTGCCGGTACCTGATACTTCACGTCCATGGTTGCGACCCATCGAGACCGTCCTTCCAGGCGGTTGCCTTCAAACTGTGGCAATGCCTTTTCGTAAGTCGCATCGAGGTACATCACGCCGGCGGCGATGGTCCAATCTCGAACGGGCGAGACGGCACCGCTTACTTCAACACCTTGATTTCGTTGCTTACCGTCTTGGACGAAGTAGTTCGCGGCGTTGGAATACTCCGCATCTCGTTCGACTCGGAAGAGGGCAGCTGTCGCATTCCAGAGACGTCGTTCTGTCTTCACGCCGAGCTCATACTGCTTGCTTTTCAACGGCCCGAACGCGTCGAAGCGGTTTACATTTGTCGACGAAGGTCCGCCGCTCGCTTCCAGGGCGTCGACATAGCTGGCGTACACAGATGTATTGGGCTCAGGCTTGAAGATGAGCGCCACGGTGGGGGAGAGCGGATTCTTCTTGTAGCTCGCGACAAGGGTGCCGGTTGGTGCGAAATTGTCTTGTTTGTATGAGGTATAGCGAAGGCCGGCCAGCACTTGCCAGCGTTCAGTGAGCGAGATTGTGTCGCTCACGAAAAGGGCGTTCTGTGTGTACCGCGCATACTCATATTGATCAGCGACGTGTCCCGGTGCGAAGAGCGTGTTGTCGGTGTAGAGGTTGCCCCGGCCAATGATGGTGGACGCCGTATTGTTGCGGTCCAGATATTGGCGCGTCTGCGCGGAAGAAGCGCCGAAGACCAATTGATGCTGCATTCCGCCCCAACGGGTCTTGCCTTCGGCCTGTACCTGGACCTGGTCGTTCTTGACAGTTCTTAGATCGGCCAAGAGTATGTCGGCATAGTCGCCGGCAGCATTTGTCACGGCCAACAGTGTGTTACGCTGATTACGATCTTGGTCTGCGTGTCGATAGCGCAAGTCAAGCTTCCACTCGGGAGCGATTTCCCATTCCAGTCCAGTGGTGACGATTCTGTTAATGAATCCGTAGTCCGAGCCCGATGCACCAAGCCGTGTACGCCCACTGGCCGGACGAGGGACTGGCAAGTTGGAGCCCAAGCGCACGCAGCAAATAATGTCCTCGTTGCTACGGTTCTGATAGAGGCCATCCAATGTGAGCTTAAGGTTCTTGGTCAAGCGGGCGTCTAGCGCTAGTGCGAACGCGTCGTGGCTGACATGACCACCGTTGAAGATCTGCCCTTCCTCGTGATACGCATTCATCCGATAACCGAATCGCTCGTCGGGGCCGGCCCTGCCGCCAGCGTCGACCAAACCGGAGAAGATGCCGGCTGAACGATACCCAACTTCAGCGCTGATGGTCGTCTTGTCGGTTGGACGCTTTGAAACATAGTTGATGATGCCGCCTGGCGATCCAAATCCGTACATAAACCCCGACGCGCCTTTGAGCAACTGCACTTCTTCGAATACCGGGATGGGGTAGTCCGTCTTCCAGTTAGGTACTGTGAGGCCATCAATCTTGTAGCCGTTAAGCTGATCGATCGTTCCTCCTCGTACGGCGATGCTTGAAGTAATGCCGCCATAGCTACTGCCCGTGGAGGTTGAAGAGGCGTCGTACTGGAAGACATCGGCGAGCGTCACGGTCTGACGCTCCTCCAACTCCTTATTGGTAATGGTCTTCAGCGAGAACGGGGTATCCAACTCGGAGCGAGTGCCAAGTGCACCGTTGGTGGAGGGGCTCTTCAGAGTGGGGCGGTCAGCAGAGGCGCTCACCCTAATAGTGGGAACAATGACGGCCTCGTCGGCGTCTTGGGCAAGAACCCCGGCTGGGGCAAATGCATATGTCACTGCGACTGCAAAAAAGACTCGGCTTTGGTGCTGAGTCGGTTGTTTCGATTCACCGCAACGCATTCAACGTCCTTCTGCATATTTACGTAAGCAACTCAGCTCCGATGGCTCATCTCTGGAAAGATGGCTCGGAACGCATCCCCATAGGCGATAAGGAATCAGCAGCCGATGCTGAAAAGCCTCTATCGCGTTTGTAACTTGCATGATGATAGGGAAGCGGGTTCGGAAGCGTCGACGAATAAATATGCATATCCATAGCTGCGAAGCGCTATACGCCCTTGATGGGCATTGCGGTTGCCGGCTATACACCCCGCGAGGTGGGAACTGTGAGGACTGGTCCGAGGTCTGCCGGTCGCTTCGTGTCCCGATCGTCCAGGCCGGCAGCAATAGTGATGGTCTGGAGAGCGGGTATCTGGCTAGGCATCGTCTTGCCTGTCCATACGTCTAAAGCTTTTGCTCGAGGCGGGAATATTCGAGTTAGCGTCGAGCGAAGACGCCGGGAGGACGGTGTCCACCAACTGCTTGACCGAGGAGGACGAGAAGCTCGGGATCGTTCTCGTCTCACTTCCTCGGTGGCGCTAGACCGGGAGGCAGGCAATGCGTAGAAGTACGCCACGTTATCGCTAACGCGAGCGAAGCCTCAGTGACATGGTGTTGACTGGGCGCCGGAGATGCGAATCCCATCGTTCAGCTTTCGCCGGGGGGGGGCAACAACGAAGCAGTATGCGCCCCGGAAGTTCGCGTCGGTGCGCAGGTTCGAAATGACTTCGGCGTGGGCAAGACCTGTCTGACGACAGCACTACGCGAGGCAGCGCGCCTGCACCTGAAGTGACGGGCTCTGGTGATGACGGGAATCGTAGCCCAAACAGGCGGTCTTCCAGGCGGCAGGCGGTTGTACGCTGGAGAAGGGGCGACCTCCTCCGATGCGTAGGGTCGATGGTCGCCGAGAACGAATTTCACCTTCGTGAAGTCCGTGAGTCAAAGCAGATAAAGACAGCAACCTCGCGTCTTCGAGTTCCTGCAAAGAGCAAGGCGCGTCAAGAACCTGTCACTAAGCCTCGGGTTCCGAAGGATTCTTGCCCCTGTTGCCTAGGGTCATGCGCGCCAGAATTGAACGCCTGCAGATTGCGAGAACTTCGTCTGAACGAGAGCGCTCAGAGATGACTCTGGACAGTGCAAGTGCGCCTGTTATCTCGGACATTATGGAAATGGCGAGGTGCCCTGGTTCACTATGCCCTTGCTTTTCCAACAAGCTCGCGACGAGCGATGTCAGCCTCGCGGCGCCATGCTCGAAAGCGCAACGGGACTCCTCACCGAACGAACCAACGTAGGCGGAGAGTGTCGCGATCGGACAACTCTTGCTCCGGTTGTCTCGATGTTCAGGTGACAGATAGCGCTCAATGTAAGTACGCAAGGCTTCCGCCGGGGCGCTCTGCTCAGACAAGGCGGAAAGTCGGTCGCAGACGCCGGCAAATGCACGTTCGATGGCGCGGGCGATCATATCCTCCCGTGAAGAAAAGTGGTAGTAGAAGCCTCCGTGGGTCAGCCCAACACTCTTCATGAGTTCAGATACCGAGACGCGCTCGGGGCCGTCCCTTCGCACCAAAGCGGATGCTGCTTCAACGAGGCTGTCGTGGGTCTTTTCGCGGTGTTCGGATCCGTATCTCATCTGCTGTAAGTTCCTTTCTTAGCCCCTAAATATATCAGGAAGACCACCTCGCGGGCGCGACACAACGGGGCCCACCACGTGCGTCGGTTCTTTGTTATGATGCCCGTCATACTATGGTTGACCTGGAGGAACCAATGAAAGCTGTCATCGCCGCCTATGCTCGTTCACCTTTCCACTTTGCCAAGAAAGGCGCCTTGTCAACCACCCGCCCTGATGATCTGGCGGCCCAGGTGGTGCGCGGGCTACTCTCTCGCATCGACTTGGACCCGGCGCTCATTGAGGACGTGATACTTGGGTGCGCATATCCTGAGGGTCCACAGGGAAACAATCTGGCGCGCATCGTGGGGCTTCTGTCCGGGCTGCCCCATTCCGTAGCAGGAACGACGGTGAATCGCTTTTGTGGGTCGTCTATGCAGGCCATCCATATGGCTGCGGCGAACATCGAGGTCGGAATGGGAGAGGCGTTCCTGTGCGTTGGCGTGGAATCCATGTCCATGGTTCCCCAAGGTGGACTGAACTCGTCGCCCAATCCCCAGCTCATTAGTTCCTCTCACGCTTACATTTCGATGGGCGATACGGCAGAGAACGTCGCCGAGCGTTGGAAAGTTTCCCGCCAGGAGCAGGAAGCTTTTGCCGTGCTCTCGCAAGCCAAGGCGGCAGCGGCGCGAGCTGAAGGACGGCTTCGCGATGAAATCGTCCCGATCGTGACGCCAGAGGGCGTATCTGTAACAGAAGATGGCTGCATTAGGCCCAATACGACGCTGGACGCACTGGCTAACCTTAAGCCAGCTTTTCGTCCGGACGGCGTGGTAACCGCCGGCACGGCATCTCCTTTGACGGATGGCGCGGTTGCTGTACTCGTCACTAGCGAGGAGTTCGCCAAACAGCACAACCTGCAAGCCACTGCGCGAATCTTGTCTTTCGCAGTTGCCGGCGTGGCCCCGGAAATTATGGGCATGGGCCCGGTGCCCGCCACCCTGAAAGCACTTGCGCGAGCTTCGCTTGATGCGAGCAGCCTCGGTGTGGTGGAGATCAACGAAGCGTTTGCATCCCAAGCTCTCGCAAGCATCCGCGATCTCAACCTCGATCCAAAGAAGGCAAATCTTGATGGCGGGGGCATTTCCATTGGCCACCCATTGGGCGCAACAGGCGCGCGGATTACTGCAAAGGCGGCCGCCCTATTGCAACGAGAGAATCAACGTTATGCACTTGCAACCCAGTGCGTCGGCGGCGGGCAAGGTATCGCAACTATTCTTGAGCGCCTGTAAGCGATAGGGCGGAGGGCGCCCTATTGTCGATGTCGCCGGCATGCATAAACAAGCAGCAGTGGCACAGTCGTGCCCCGAACGGCATGTCGGAACCCGCATCATCTATGCGTCGCGTTGTCAGTACTCCCACTGCAAGAGACTTGTCGGGAACCATGGTCTCTGCACGAGGGATGCTGCTTGGGCGCAGGGGCACCTACTGTGTTGGGAAGCTGTAAAGATAGTGCCGCGGAGACTCGCGGCTGTTGTCACATCGCTGAGCGTGTGGCGAGCACCTTATGCGTTCAACGGATCGTTTGAACGCGACACATTTTAGGATCAGACATGAATATCAAGGATGCTGTAGTGCTGGTTACAGGGGCGAACCGCGGGCTGGGTCGTGCGTTTGCAAAGGCGCTACTGGAGGCAGGGGCGCGCAAGGTCTATGCCGGAGCGCGTGACCCTTCGTCGGTGGATCTGCCTGGTGCTGTGCCAGTTCGCGTTGATGTCTCGGATGAGGGAGAGGTCGCTGCCCTCGCAGAGAAACTCTCGGACGTCAACGTCGTAGTCAACAATGCCGGAATTGCCGCGCCATCGTCTTTCCTGGCGGAAGACGGCGCTCAAAAGGCGCGTGCGCTCCTCGAAACCAACTTCTTCGGCACGTTGTACGTAAGCCGCGCCTTTGCGCCGGTGCTCAAGAGGAACAGCGGAGGCATCTTGGTCAATATGCTGTCTGTCGTGAGTTGGATCAACCTGCCGACATCGAGCGGGTACTGTGCGTCCAAGTCGGCGGCATGGGCGCTCACTAATGGACTGCGAAACGAGCTTCGCGGTCAGGGTACTCGGGTTATTGGTGTCCATGCCGGCTTCATTGACACGGACATGGCAAAGCACATTTTGCTTCCCAAGCTCAGCCCGGAGGCCGTGGCGCAGCAGTTGATCGTGGCGCTAGAGGAGGGCGCGGCTGAGGAAGTCCTTGCCGACGATATTTCACGAACGGTCAAGGGTGGGCTGTCCGCAAATCCGGGTGCCTATCTTAGCCCCGTAGCTTGAAAAGCGATTCACAATCAACCGAGTCCTGCCGTGAAGCCCGTATCCATTTTTGACCCATTGCAACTAGGTGAGCTGGTGCTCCCTAACCGAATCATCATGGCGCCGCTGACGCGCCTGCGTGCTCCGAGCCACGTGCCTAACGAAATGATGGCCGAGTACTACGTCCAGCGGGCATCGGCTGGACTCATTATTTCGGAGGGTGTTCCTGTAATGCCAGAAGGCGTCGGCTATCCCCACGTTCCCGGTATTTGGGCGGACGAGCACGTCGATGGTTGGCGCAACATCACTAGTGCTGTACACAAGGCTGGCGGACGGATTTTCGCGCAGCTCTGGCACGTCGGCAGGATCTCCGATCCGAGTCGGATCGAGGGAAAACTGACGCCGGTTGCACCTAGCGCTATCGCCGCGGAGGGGCACTTGTCTTTTTCACGACCGAAGCAGCCGTTTGGCGTTCCGCGCGAGCTCAGCATTCCTGAGATCAAGCAACGTGTTGAGGCGTTCCGTCTGGCCGCTGTCAGCGCTCTCAAAGCGGGATTCGATGGAGTAACGATCCACGGTGCCAACGGCTATCTGCTCGATCAATTCCTCCAGGATGGTTCGAATCATCGCTCCGATGAGTACGGTGGCAGCATCGAAAATCGGGCCAGGCTGATGTTAGAGGTGACTGACGTTGTGTCCTCTGTTTGGGGGGCTGAGCGAGTCGGCATGCACCTCGCACCTAGATCGCCCAGCCATGGTGTAAGCGAGAGTGACCCGGTAGGCGTCTTCAGCTACGTGGCGCAAGAGTTGGGCAAGCGCAAGCTCGCATTTCTCTTTATCCGGGAGACGCAGGGCGATGGCGCATTGCTGCCAATCATCAAGAAGCTGTTCAATGGAGTCTGTGTCGCGAATGAGGAACTCGACGTCGACGGGGCAAAGGCAATCGTCGCAAGCGGTGCAGCGGATGCTGCGGCATTCGGGCGTGCCTACATTGCCAATCCGGATATGGTGGAGCGAATTCGCCGCGGCGCGCCATTGAACAAACTGAATGCGGACACGATGTACGATGTCGAACGCTGCGGACCGGAGGGTTATTTGGATTATCCATTCCTGCAGTCGGCGGCTTAAAACATCGACAAATATTTAAATATAGTTTGGGTGTTTTGTGATATGGAACAGTTTGTAGCAAATTTCGTCGCTAAAATATCGTCGAGGTTTATTTGTGCATAAATTCCTACATCGCTTGATGTGGTGAGTTAGTCTGATATAGAGGAATTTAAAAGAATGAGTGATCTTCTTGATAAAGCGATCGACGCGCATGGTGGGTGGCAGCGCTGGCAAGCGGTCAACGAGATAGTGCTGGATATGCACGCAGTCGGCGTTTGGCACATGAAGGGATGGCCGAATGCGTTTGCGCAGACGCGCGTCGTCGTCGATACGCATCGGCAATACGCGGAGTATTCTCCGTTCATCCATCCTGGACAGCGTGGCGTTTTCGAGGGGAATCGTACGAGGATCTTGTCGGCAGATGACAGCGTTGTCAGCGAACAAAGTGACGCGCTTTCGACCTTCAAGGGCCACACCCTGATGACCCCTTGGGGCGAGCAGCAACTGATCTACTTCGGTGGCTACGCCATTTGGACTTACCTGACCACACCATTTCTGTTCCGTATGGATGGCTTCAAGTCGAAGGAGATTGAGCCCTGGGAGGAAGGGGATCACGTATGGCGGCGCCTAAAGGTTGAGTTTCCCGACTATATCCGTAGTCATAGCCGCGAACAGACCTTCTATTTCGACGATCATGGGCTGCTTCAGCGACACGATTACAGCGTCGACATTCTGGGCGGAACATCTAGCGCAAACTATGCTACCGAACACAAGACGTTTGACGGCCTGGTTTTTCCGACGCGCCGCCGTGTGTACGCCACGACGCCGGACAATCGCCCAAACCTTGAGCGCGTTGCAGTTGCCATCGATATTCAACACATCGAGTTGAGTTAAGCAGCCAGGGCAGGCGCCGCAAGTATTGCGGCGCACCCTTGACTCGCGCTCAGGGCGTCAGGGCGCAGGGTCGACACATGTGTAGATTGGAATGCATACAGTCGACCCTTCCTATCTTTGCGCGCGGTCCGTCGTTGCGTCCTTGGACTGGGCCATTGACCTTCGCATCGCTGCCACCTTCCTTTGCTTTACAGCGCTTCCTGTCTGGGCGGTGACACCACTCGGATTGAGGCTTGCCGCCATCATGTAAGGGCTTTGTCGTCGCTGGGCGTGGTAGCTGCAGACTGCCTGCCATCCAGACACGCGGAACTGTGCTGTCAGGCGACTTTATATGATATATGTAATGTCATTGATCCTCGCAGTGACAGGTGGAGGATTTCAGAGTCTGCGTTTTCTGCAGATGCTTAGTGGCGTCCCGGCTAAGCAATTGATCTGAGGTTTGAATGGACAAGGTACACATGATGGATGTCTTCACGCGAGTCGTGGAGATGAACAGCTTTTCTCGTGCGGCCGCAGTGTTAGGTATGTCCAGAACAACCGCCACAATGGCCGTCCAGCGCCTTGAAGCCTCGCTTGAGGTTCGTCTGCTGAATCGGACGACCCGTAGCTTGCAGCTGACAGAAGAGGGAGTCGAGTATTTTGAGCGCGCGAAGCGCTTGTTGGCCAGTCTGGCCGAGATGGAGGAGGCATTCTCCAGGTCAGGCGGACTATTGAAAGGGCGTCTGCGTGTTGAAGTTTCGGCTCTTCTCGGGCGGGCTGTCATTACGCCGCAGCTTCATGAGTTTTACCGCTGCTACCCAGATATCGACTTGGCGATCGACTATGGAGATATTGCTGCAGACCTCGTGCAAGAAGGCATTGACTGTGCTATTCGCGTAGGGGATCAGCCGGATTCGACCTTGATCTCCAGAAATCTGGGCCATCTTTCCATGGCGACCGTTGCTACCCCGGAGTATTTGAGCGCCTATGGTACGCCCGAGTCCGTGTTGGATCTCAAGAAGCACGTCGTAGTGCGCTATGTTCCGTGCAAGACAAGCCGATTTGTAGACGCGAAGTTTGTCGGCGATGACGTTTTGCAAATCAGCGATTTTGCGCGTGAGAGCTATGTCTTTAACGATGCTGAAGCGTGTTTGAGCTTCGGGCTGAATGGAACAGGAATCTTTCAAGCACCGAGGTTTCTCGTCCGTAGTCTCATCGATGCGGGGACGCTCGTCGAGGTATTGCATCGATCCAGGGCGCAAGCGTTGCCGATTTCGTTGGTCTATCCTCAGAAGCTGTACATGGCGGGGAAGCTCAGGGTGTTTGCTCAGTGGGCAGCGAAGCTTTTTGCAGACTCTGGGTTCTCGTCGTCTGCCCCTGCGAATCTACATTGGACGGCCGAAGAATCGAATGCTTCGCTGAGTTTTCGTAACGTCAGGCAGACAGCTGTCAGCGAGCGCGCTTCTCCGAATACATCACCAGTACAAAAGTAGCCGTCTCGTGAGGTGAAAGCACCCGCGTCGGATTCAGTACGGCGCCGGTGGCAAGCGTCGCAGCGTATCGACACCCATGCTCAATGCCACTTAGATGTAGTCCGTGTCCTGTCACCAGCAGGCAAGTCACGAAAGAAAAACCGGCGACCGCTTGGTCGCCGGTACAAGGATGCCAGGTACATGGGAAAGGAAGTACCTGGGCGGAGCGTCACGCCACCGCAGTAGTGAAGTGGCGCGGCTCAACGATACCGACATTATTGAGACGCGTGTTGATCAGATGTGCAAAATGACATGTCACCGTGGCGAAACAATGAGGACGGTCGTCTGCGAGATATTGACGGCGCATGGACCGTTGAGCCGGCAGTCTAGCGGTATCGTGCTGGCGGTGATGTTCGACCGCCGCTCTATTCTGCGGGCTAGCGGATCACCAGCGAGGAGCTCCCTCAGCGAGCTGAGGGATACCTTGACCGAACGAGAAGTTCTCGTTCGGAACCGGTACGAGGGCGATGAAAACGTCCTCGGGGGAGATTCCGACGTCCTTCTCGAGCAGACGTGTCATCGTGGCCATTAGCGCGCGCTTGTCGCTAAGCGGCCGATGGGCGCCGATCAGGACCGTAATGATCATGGCCTGGCTGGAGCGTTTCATGTTCATGAAGGTGGGATCGATGAACAGTTCGTCATCACCATGTTCGCTGATGGAAATGAAGCGATCGCCAGGAGGAATGTTCAATCCCTCCACAAGCGAGTTGTTCAGGGCGTTGCCGATTGCGATCTTTTTCTCGCGCGAGAACTGTCCCTTGGGGATGTAGGCGTGAAACACGGGCATGGAAGCTTCCTCTTGAAAAGTACGATGCGGAAATGACGGCCGAACGGACGCGTCAAAGGTGAGTCTCGAACCAGTCGATAGCGGCAGATGACGCCTTATCGAACGCGGCTGTGTATGGAGCGAAATGGCCTCCCGGGATCACGGTGAGCCGCTTCGGCTCAAGGGCGCGCTCATACGCCTTCAATTCAAGGTCTGTGAGGGTGACCGTGTCATGTGTGGCGATGACCATCATGAGTGGCCTTGGCGAGATGCGCTCGATGTAGATACCGGGCTCATACATGGACGCTGCATAGCTCGACCGTAGAGTTACCTGGTTTGGCCAGACAGCTTCTCCGAGGTCCATCCGATAGAATTCGTTGGCTTCCTCGGAACGATACGCAGCCGGCGTCGATGCATCCGAAGCGACGACAGCTTGGGTTGCGGGCGATTCGCCCTTGTGGATCTGTCGCAACTCGTCAAGGAGTCGATTTTGAAACACGGGCATGGCGTCCGGAGAGACGCGCCGACGCGACTGTTCGAAGCCGGATATGGTCGGAACTTGCGAAACCACGCATTTCACACGAACGTCAGTCGCACCGATGACCAAGGCGTGCCCGCCGCTGTAGCTGGTTCCCCAAATCCCAATGCGACTGGCGTCGACCTCAGGCTGCGCCTCAAGGAATGAAATGGCGCGGCGCCAATCCGCGATCTGAAGCCACGGGTCAATGTCATGACGAGGCAGTCCGTCGCTTGCGCCGAAGTTCCGGTGGTCATGCACCAGTACAACAAATCCTGCGTCGGCAAAGGCCCGTGCGAAGCGGTCCAGCGCATGTTGCCGAATCGCCGCAAAGCCATGGCACATAGAAATTGCAGGGCGGGGGGGTGCCACGTCCTGTGGAACGTAAAGCCAGCCACGTATGGTGACATCCTGTTCGCCTTGAAACTCCACATCGTGCCGTTGATGCATTCTCTTCCCTCCGGTTCTGGACAATACGAGCATATGCGCATAATATTCGGCTGACGCATAACTTGCAAGGGAGGGAGGCAATGACATCAAGCGCAACAAACGAGGCTCAACGTCCTCACGTAGTCTTCGTACATGGATTCATGGACAACGCCGACGGTTGGTCAGGGTTGATCGATCGCCTCCAAAAGGCAGGCTATCCGAGTACCGCTTGTGATCTGCGGGGCGCGGGTCGCAAGCAAGCAAGCGAAGGACCATTCACTCTGGAGCAGGGCTGTACGGATATTCGGGCAGTGATTGAGGAAGTCGGGGGCGATGTTGTCCTGGTAGGCCACAGCATGGGCGCCCAAATCGCGGAGCTGGCGGCTACCGCGCACCCAGAGCGGGTGGCCGCACTCATCCTGATTACGCCCACGCCTCTCGGCGGGCGTACCATGCCGGATGCGGTTCGCGATGGTCTTCGTAATGCCGGCGGTGACGTTGGCGCTCAGAGAGCGATTCGGCAAGCATTCTCGACGAATCTGAGCGATCAAAAGTTGGAAACGCTTACAGATCCGGCCCTGATCATGGGGAAGGCGGCGGTGGAGGGCTACTACGACGCCTTTACTGGCGGGCATGAACTTGGAAAGGAGCCAGTTCAATACAAAGGCCCTACGCTTCTTGTCGGAACGTTGGACGACCCCGTCATTTCGAGTGATTTGATCCGGGAGATGCGTGCAGAACGGTTCCCATCGGCGACCGTGCGGTTTATCGAAGACTCAGGGCATTGGCCTCAGATGGAGCAAAGCGGAGCTTGCGCAGCTGTCATTCTCGAACAGCTTTCGTCCTTAGGTTAGACTCGGTAGCTTGACTATCTAACACTCCATCATCATGGCTCGCAGCATGTCGAAAGTTGAGAACATCGACGGCCGGTGTAACTGCCTGGCACTCCGCCAGGCTTCGCGCTATCTGACCGCTCTGTACGATCACGCCCTGAGTAAGGTCGGTCTGCGAGCGACACAGTTTTCGATTCTGTACAAGCTTGCGAATGCTGACGAGCTGGCGATTGGGGAGCTTGCTGCCGAGATGGCCATGGATAGGACTACTCTGGCGACCAATCTCAAGCCTTTGGAAAGGGATGGTCTTCTTTCCATAGCGCCGTCCGCGGTTGATCGGAGAACTAAGATGGTTCGTATTACTGCTGAAGGCTTATCGCGCTATCGAGAGGCCTTCCCAATCTGGGAGGGTGTTCAAGAGGAATTCGAGACGGCGTATGGTCGTGCACAGGCGGGGGACCTGCGCAAAGCCGCCCGCTCGGTACTAGGCACGGGCTTCGAGCCGTGGGCAGAGAATATGTAGTTTCTTGTGCAGGCAAGGGGGCCTGTACTGTTAATAACGAGCATATGCTCGTAATATGGAGGAGATCCTTATATGAAACGTTCGGCTGTTGTGGCGGGAGCAGTAGCAGTAGCATCCCTGATGTTCTTTGGTGGCCAAGCCGTTTTTGCAGCATCTGGAGCACCGGAAACAAAACCTGCAGATAGGACTAGTATGCAAACGACCTCTTCAGCGGCCGTTCTCGCCGCGTGCAAGAAAGCATTTACTGGGTTCGACAAAAATGACCGAGCGGACCTGGTCTCCGTGCTCGATGACAACGTTGTATTTGAATTCTCGGATTCGCTTCCGTACGGCGGAACCTACAACGGGAAGAAGGAGTTCGTCGCTTTTTGGACGCACGTTTATAAGGAATACGAGTATTTTAACTACGACGCTCGCGATTTTATCCAAGACAAGGACTACCTGATCATCCCCGTGGTCGCGAGGGCAAAGACTAAGACGGGCTACTCGATGGAGAACGAGCATCTCTTTCTCTTCAAGATCAAGGATGGCAAGATCGTGTATGGCCGCATCTATGCCGATACCGCCCGCGGGCGCGACGTGCTAGAGGGTCGGCAACCGCGCAAGTTCCCGAAGGTTGTTTTCGACTGATGACGTCACCATGCTGCCGACCGCGATCGGGACGCGGCATGGTAAAAGCATATCCCACTGATCGACCTCAAGCGTCGGTGAGGATCGACGGGCCGGGCATCCCGGCCCGTCGACGCCCGGGCAATTCGGTTTCTCGGACCGAAGTATCGCGCAATGCAGTGTCTTCCATCGCGCTCGACATCTGACGTGCCCCCTCCTTCGCCAGGTTGACGCTCATGCAATGAGCGACGATGTTCGAATTGCCGCCGCACATCTGACCTACAATCGCACTGATGACCTCGTAGGGGAAGCGGAAGGCGGATAACCTCGATTCTCAGAACTTACCCTAGTCATTATGTGATGATGAACATCATATAATGATCTGGCCACGAGTCAGGGTGTGCGGGGCGTACACAGCTGAGACGCGCACTGCGACGATGAAAGCACCCTTGGTGCGGGTTTCTCCTATTTCTTTAGGAGGCCCCTTCCTACGGATTTCTGGGGAGTCCAAGATATTGGACTCTGAATGTCGAGTGCAAAACATCAATTTGACGCCAGTGCACGAATCAAGCTTTGAGGGTTCACTTGCCGATCTGGTAGAAGCGGATGGGGAGAGCCGTTGTTCAGTCGCGGAGGCCACCCGCGTACTCGGAGACCGGTGGGCGATACTGATCATGCGAGAGGCGTTTTATGGAAGGACTCGCTTCGATGAGTTCGAGAAGCTGACTGGCATGGCGCCAAACATCCTGAGCTCTCGTCTAAAGTCGTTGGTAGGGTATGACGTGCTGGAGCGCAAACCTTGTTCTACGGGAAAGCGCAAGATCTACCAGCTAACGGCAAAAGGACGCGCTTTTTTCCCTGTCTATGTCGCACTGAAGTCTTGGTCAGACGAGTGGTCGGGCAGTGATGACTCAACTAGACTATGTGACGTCAAAACCGGTCGGCCGATCAGAAGTGCACCACTGCTGCGGGCTGACGGATCCGAGATTTGTTGCGAGGATGTAGTGGTTTGCGGCGAACGTTAGCAGGTTGCCAATCGTGACGTCCGGACAAAAAAGGTGGCTTTCTAAGGGTGCAATGGCTTCCGATTGCTGAATGCGTCACTAAATTCATCTGAATAGATCTCAGCCAACGCAACGCGCAATGCGGCTGCGCGTTCGGAACCGTAGGCGGTTTCGAAACGGTGCTGCGCCTGCTTCCATAGTCGGTTCGACTCATCAAGTTTTGCACGCCCCTTCGGAGTCAACCCCACTCTGCGAGTCCGGCCGTCCTTCTCGTCGCGCATCTGGACAAGGTAGCCATCACGTTCCAATGGCTGAATATTCCTGGCGAGTGCGGAACGGTCTAACACTAAGGACTGGGCTAGTTCAGTCATGCATGGTCGATTTCCCCGCACCACATGCAACAGGATGGAGCGCTGCGAGGAACTCAGGCCACAGGGTGCGAGTACGGCATCATAAAGTTGTGAAAGGCGCCGGCTGGCCTTCCGCAGCGCGGAGCCGTTGCAAAAGAGGGGATCCTTTCCGATGGATGATGACATTGCCCCTAAGCCTCCCTTGTTGACAAGTTAGCTCTCCCTTGTGCGTTATCGCCAGGAAAGTACAGTAAGTGTGCGAATTCGGAGTATATGCCTCCTTGACCAAAGTGTGCATATGCAAGTACATTGGATTGCGAGCATATGCACGTAATTGGGCGATCGCAAGGATCGTCTGGGGAGCAGGGAATGACTATGAATTCGGCCGCGGGGGTACAACTTCGCGCAGCAAATCCACGGCTACGCGCGATGCTGGATGCGCCCATTGTGCCAACGCTGGCCAGTATGAGCTGGTCAAACATGCTGATGATGTTGGCGCAATCCTCTACAGGTCTTATTGAGACCTGGTTCCTTGCTAAGCTGGGAACGGACGTGCTGGCCGGTGTCGCAGTTGTAGTGCCGGTGCTGATGTTGATGCAGATGATGTCGCAAGGCGCAATGGGAGGTGGCATCTCTTCGGCTGTGGCACGCGCGCTGGGAGCTGGGGATACTCAGATGGTCGGGCAACTCGCCCGCCATGCGTTAGTGCTTAACGTACTGATAGGTTGTGTGTTGGCGCTAGCGCTATCCTTCGGTGCGAGGCCGCTATTGTCGTGGTTCGGAGCGAACGGCGCCGCATTGGATGCTGCTTGCACCTATGCGCATGTACTGTTTGCCGGTGTGCCACTGATCTGGGCCATGAATGCACTGGCCAATGTGGTCAGAGGGACGGGGAACATGTTGGTGCCCGGTATCGTGCTGTGTGTCGGTGCGCTATCCATTATTCCCTTGTCACCGTGCCTAATTTTTGGCCTGGGTCCGTTCCCGGAGTTAGGGATCGTCGGTGGTGCGTGGGCATTGTTGACTTACTACGGTGTTGGCACGCTTGTCCTGGGGTGGTATTGCATGTCCGGGCGTTGTGCTGCACGCCTGTCATGGGGTCCACTGCACTGGCTTCCGATGCGGAACATTCTCGTGGTCGGTGGCTTGGCTTGCATCAATACGCTCCTGACAAACGCGCTCGTGGCCCTGACAACCGCACAGATCGGACACCATAGCGGAACCGCGGCATTGGCCGGGTACGCGACCGCTGCCCGACTCGAATACGTCCTGATGCCAATCGCGTTTGGTCTTGGCGCACCGATGGTAGCGCTCGTTGGCGTCAACATCGGAGCTGGGCAGGTCGAGCGTGCTCGACGTATAGCAATAACTGGCGGCTGTATGGCATTCGTACTTGCCGAGATTGTGGGTTTAGCCGCTGCCATTTGGCCGGAGGCTTGGTTGGGGCTGTTTGGATCTGATGCAGCCTTGCTGGAAACTGGCTCACTGTATCTGCGCATCGTGGGGCCCTTCTACGGATTTTTTGCTCTCGGCTTCTCGCTGTACTTTGCGTCTCAGGGTGCAGGCCGGCTCCAATGGCCCATCCTCGCGATGGCGGGGCGTCTGGCGCTTTTTGTCGGAGGAGGGTGGGTCGTCTTGGCCGCGGGCGCATCGCTCACTCAATACTTCGCCATGGGTGCCGTGGCGATGATCTTCTACGGCACCTGTGTACTATGGTCGATTGCGCGGGGCGATTGGGGGGATGGTAGACGGCGCATTTAACGTACATCCTTACGCTCCGTCGAATCTGGCGCTAAGGCCATCGTCTACTGTGGCGGGCGGAGTCCGGCTGCGTCACACCGACTTGAGTGTGCACGGCGAGCTGGACGAATTTCAAAGCCTGTGCAGATGGGGCTTGCCCAGGACGCCGCACAGGGCTATGCCCTGTGCGATTGGCCCGCACGGTCCGCGGCATTCATCGATGGCTTTCCCCTGCACCGGCGGAGAGCATTGCTCGCTTTGTTCCAAATTCCCTCGGTATCTGCACATAGCGCTTGGTCCCGCAGCGTTGCGCCCGCGGCGAGTGTCGTTGCAATCTACGACGCACTACCCTGCACACGTTCGGGGCCAAAGCGCTGATCCGACGCAGGCTTTGCCGGAAGACGTGTTGGCCAACGCCGTCTTCTGCTCTGTTCGGCCATCGGGGCGGCATCCATGATGCGCGATATTGCCGATGGCGCGTATCACACTGGGGCCGATGCTATTGGCGCGCGATCTGATCACGCGCGCCGAGCAAGCCAAGATTGATTTGCCGTTGAGCCGCAGTGCCGACTGTCATCAGGGTAGGAGGTACTCACGCTGCTACAACGGATCGCGGGTAAAGAGGTGACGCCGGGGTGCGGTCGCTGCGTCCCGCCGAATCGTGTGTACTGCAATACTGGTTGTCGGCACGTACGCACGACACGGAAGTGTCGCGCGGCCTGCCAGCACCGTAGGCGGCTGGTGCGGCAATCGCGGTGGCCAGCGTGGCTGCCGCGAGAAGAAGAGATGTGAAGCGGTTCATAGCGGTTTTCCTGCCTATCAATGCGCGTCTGCCGAGGGCGCTTTTGGCGCCGCGATCTTACGCATCAAGGGTACGAGCGGTATCGTGACGATGTAGCACGCCAAGATGACCATGAAGGCATCGGCGTAGGTAAGTGTGTGGGCTTCGCGCATTACCAACGACCACAACTGCCGCACGGCTGCTGCTTGGCTGTCGTTGACTTCGTTACTCAGGGCGGACATGTGCGCTCCGCTGTTAGCCAAGAACTCGGTCATGGCCTCGTTGCGAATGTTCAGGTGCTCTGCCAGCCGCAGAAAATGCAGGTTGGTGCGATCGTTCAGAATCGTTGCGCAGGCAGCAATGCCGATAGCGCCGCCCAGATTACGCATCAAGTTGAACAGGCCCGAAGCCAGCTTGAGCCTCGCGGGTGGTAATGCACCTAGCGTAAGCGTCACGGTGGGTGCCACGGCGAACTGCTGTCCCATGCCGCGCAGGGCCTGCGGAATCATCAGTTCGGCGCCACCCCAATCATGGGTGATTGGCGCGAAGCTGGCCATGGACAGGGCGAAGAGTATTAGGCCGACCATGAGGAGCCATCGAAGGTCAACTCGGTTTGCCAGGAACGAATAGAACGGGATCGACATGATCTGGAACAAGCCTGTCGAGAAAATGGCGAGGCCCGTCTGCAGCGCGCTGTAGCCACGCACCTGGCCCAAGAACAGCGGCGTGAGGTAAATGGTGGCGAAAATCCCGATGCCGGTCACAAATGAGAAAAAGCAGCCGAGGGCGAAGTTGCGGTCCTTGAGCGCCCGCAAATCTACAACGGGGTGGGCGAATGTCAGCGAACGCCACAGAAAGCCGATGCCGGCAATGCCCGAGATCCATGCGGTGGTGAGGATGGTTGGATCACCAAACCAATCCCAGCGTGGACCTTCCTCTAGCGTGTACTCCAGGCATCCCAGGAAGAGCGCCAGCAACGTCATGCCAAGATAGTCAGCGCCTTTGAGCAGCGACCAGTCCGGCTGGTCGATATTGACGAGAATGGGTACGACCACCGCCACATAAATGCCAGGCACCAGGTTGACAAAGAACAGCCAGTGCCACGAGTAGTTATCGGTGATCCATCCTCCCACCGTCGGTCCCAGCGTTGGCGCCAGTGATGCCAGGCCGCCGACAATTGCAGCGGCGGCTACGCGCTGCCGTCCCGTGAAGAACGCAAACGCGGTGGTGAAGACCAGGGGGATCATGGACCCACCCAAAAAACCTTGGGCCGCGCGGAAAGCGATCATGCTTTGGATGTTCCACGCGACGCCACAAAGTAAGCTTGTGACCGTGAAGCCGGCTGCCGATGCGGCAAACAGCCAACGCGTGGACATGACGCGGGCCAGCCAACCGGACAGCGGGATGACGATGATTTCGGCAATCAGGTAGGCGGTCTGCACCCAGACGGTTTCATCGGTGCCGGCCGATAGGCCGCCGCCGATGTCACGCAGCGACGCGGACACGATCTGGATGTCCAAGAGGGCGATAAACATGCCCACGCACATTGTGGCGAAGGCAAGCACCTTGGTGGCGATCGGCAGGTCGGCGGGGGAGAGCAGTGGGACCGGAGCAACCGCGGGTGGCGCGCTGGCGGCAGGCGCGGCAAGGCTCGTCGAAGCGGCGGTACTCATGATTTTCTCTGTACCGGATCTTGTTTCTGTTCCGCCTGTGCGGGAGCGGGTGCGAGTTCGGCATGGGTGTCGACTTCGGCGACGACCGAGAGGCCGGGGCGCAACAGACCAAGGCGAGCATCGGCGGCGTCCAGAACGATACGCACCGGGACACGTTGCACGATCTTGGTGAAGTTGCCCGTCGCGTTTTCAGGTGGGAGCACGCTGAACTGTGCGCCAGTTGCCGGCGCCAGGCTTTGCACGCGTCCATGAAACACCTTGCCCGGCACGATGTCTGCCACGATGGTGGCGCGCATGCCCGGCTTCATGTGTGCCAATTGCCCCTCCTTGAAATTGGCATCGACCCACAGGCCCTGTGCCGGCACGATGGAGAGCAACTGGCCGCCGCTCGGTGCGTAGGCGCCCACCCGGGCGCGGCGATTGCCGACAGTACCGTCAACCGGCGCACGGAGTTCGGTATACCCGACGTTCAGCTGTGCGAGGTCCCGCTCGGCCACAGCCTGTGCCAACGTTGCTTCAGCCTGCTGCTTTTGCGTGGCAATCACATCGAGCTGCCGCCGGGCGGCCTCGACGCTGGCCTGGGCTTTTTGACCATTTGCTAGCGATTGCTTGAAATCTGCATCGGCCTTTTGAGAGCTTTGGATTGACACGGCAGACTTCGCTACCAGGTTTGCGTAACGCGCCTGGTCATCGCGTGCGCGCACGGTTTCCGCATCGGTGGCTGCGACGCCCGCGCGGGCTTCGGCGATCATGGCTTCCTGCAGCTTCGCGCGGGCATCGAGATTGGCAATCAGCGCATGCTGCGAGGCAACGGCGCCTTCGGCCTTGGCTAGCGCGGCGCGGTAGTCGCGGTCGTCGATGCGGGCCAACAGATCGCCAGCGTGTACAGCTTGATTATCTGTCACCAGCACTTCGGTCAGGTAGCCGGGGACCTTCGCTGCAATAAGCGTGACGTCTCCACTGACGTAGGCGTCGTCGGTCTCTTGTACGAACCGGGCATGGGTCCACCAGTGGTAGCCGTAGCCGATTGCGGCCAAGGCAATGAGTGCACCGCCGGTACGAATCAGCAGGGTCTTCTTGCTAGGCCCTGCTTTGGTCGGGACGGCCTCGCTAGGCGCGCGATTGACGGTAGGGTTGCTGCTAGTCATGGAGTGGTTCCGTATTTAGACAATGCCTGTTGCAGGCGATAAAGGGGTCGATTCGGCGGTTTGCAATGGGGCACTGACCGGGGCCTGAGACGAGCGCTCCAGGCGCGCGCGCAACTCTGGGCTGGCCGCGGGGCCAGCCGCGATGTAGTGATCGGTGTCAGTGATGCGCTGCCCGGTGTCGGCATCCACCAGCGCGATGCGCACGGGACGGCCGGTACGGCGATCCACCACCTGCACTGTGCCGGTTTGATCCGAGAAGTGGCGGTCGCCCCAGTCCATCAACGCCAACAGGACCGGACGAAAATCCCGGCCTCGCTCCGTGAGCAAGTACTCGTCGCGTGGAGGGTGCGAGCTGTAAGGCCTGCGTGTTAGCAGGCCTTCATTAATTAAAACGGCCAGGCGTCGCGTGAGCATGTTGGGCGCAATGCCCAGCCGTTTCTCGAATTCGTCAAAGCGGGTTGCACCGTAGAAGGCCTCCCGCAAGATCAGTACCGACCATGTGTCCCCAACTCGCTCCATCGCGCGGGCCGTTGGGCACGCCGCATCCTTGTGTGACTTCTTTTGCATCACGGTTCCTTTCGCAAAAAAAGGTTGCTATCAACATGCAAGTTAGTCTAGGCTAGTCACTTGCATTGTGCAAGTGAGTTTTGGCATAGAGGCACTCGAAAGGAATTGGAATGGCGAATCGAGCACAGCAGGGATTGGGAAGGCGGGCGGCGACGCTGGCGACATCCATCGCGATGATGTTTGGCTTGGCTGCTTGCGCAGTGGGGCCGGACTATCACGCGCCGGATGCGGCGATGCCACAGAGTTACCAGCACGCAGCGGGTTTGGCAGCGGTCAATGACGTACGGCCGCCAGTGTCGCTGGACGCGTGGTGGGACGGCTTCAACGACCCTGCACTGACGACCATCGTCCAGCGCGCGCTGGATCAAAATCTGGACATGGCTGCATCTGTGGCACGCGTCGAGCAGGCGCGCGCAGCAGCGAACTTCGCGGGTGCGCAACTATTGCCGCAAGGCAACGCCTACGGCGACGTCAGCAAGGAACGCCAGTCATTGGAAAGCCCGCTTGGAAAGATCGGCAGCACGCTTCCTGGTTACAAGCGCGGGCAGACGCTCTACTCGGTGGGGGCCGCCGCAACATGGGAGATCGACATCGCCGGCGGATTGCGGCGCGGGGCCGAGGCGGCGGATGCAGAACTGCAGGCTGCAGAGGCCAACCATCTGGGCGTGCGTATTCTGGTCGCCGCGGAGGCGGCCGATGCCTATTTCCGCGTGCGGGCCGCCCAGAGCCGGATAGCTATTGCCGAACAGCAGGTCACGACGAACCAGCGCCTGCTCGACCTGGTTCGGTTGCGCCTGGCGGACGGCATCGGCGCGGAGCGGGAGCAGGCACAGGCCGAAGCCCAGCTCGCGCAAACTCGCGTCACGATTCCTCCGCTGCGGATCGAATTGGAAACGCAACTCAATCGCCTGGATGTACTGATGGGCGCGCAACCGGGTACCTACGCTGCGGAACTGCGCGACTCCCGCAGCGCGCTGACCGTGCCGCAGGTGGCGCTGGCCCAGGGACCGGCCAATCTGCTGCAGCGGCGCCCTGATGTCATCGCGGCCGAGCGACGACTCGCCGCGTCGAACGCGCGCATCGGCGTGGCCACTGCTGAGTACTACCCGAAGGTTTCGCTATCTGCTCTGCTCGGCTTCGAAAGCCTGTCTGCAAGCAAGCTCTTCACTGCCCAGGCCTTCCAGCCAGCCGTTGCTGGTGGACTACGCTGGCGCCTATTCGATTTCGGGCGCGTCGACGCCGAGGTTGCAGGTGCCAAGGGCGCGCATGCCGAGGCGCTGGCGAACTATCGCAATGCAATGTTGCAGGCTACCGCCGATGTCGAGAATGCGTTGATCAACTTGACCCAGCTCGACCAGCAAAGCCACGAACTCGACAAGGAGGTCGGCGCACACGAACGAGCACGTAATGCTTCCGAAGAAGCGTACAAAGGCGGTGCGGTCAGCCTCTTCGAAGTCCTGGACGAAGACCGGCAATTGCTGGCGGCACGCGATCAGCAGGCGAAGGTGCGCGCTGACAATGCGCGTGCGGCCGTGTCAGCATTCCGCGCGCTGGGCGGCGGATGGTCGTAACGCGGTGGCCCTTAGAACGGGGGGCTACTGCGATGGTGGTGCAATCTGTGTTCTTTGGGCGGCGGCGTTGTGCCAAATGCATCCGATGCTGATCATGAAGGGCGTACGAACGTACATAGAAGGCCGGCAATATTGCCGGCCTTCTATGTTGTTTTCCATGCAAGCCTTAATAGCACGCGCGGGTACAGCCTGCAGAGGCCGTAGGTGAAGCGAGCGGGTCAGGTCATCGCTGTCCGGGCCAATGCACTTGCGTCACGGACCTCATGCTGCGCCGATGAGCGCGACGAAAGGGCAGACTCGACTGCTCATGGGCGGCTAGACGCTGGCGTTGGGGACGACTGCCTTTTTGACATCATGAGTGCCATTAGCGACAAGCTCATACAAGCCACAAGAACGCTTCCCAATGCCACGTAAGCAGGCCAATCCAACGATGTAGCGACGCTGATGGCGATCGTTGCGGCGGCCATCTGAAAAAATCCCAGCAAGGCCGATGCTGCGCCGGCTAGCTCGCCGAATGGCTGCAGCGTCATGGCCGTAGCCAAAGGATTGACCAGGCCGATTCCAAATAGGAAAAGGACGATGGAGAGGCTGAAGTGTATAAGGGTTACCGAACCACCTAGCAACGAGGCCCCTCCCACAAGGGCAATGATGCTGCCGGCCGTTGCCACCTTCAGCATGCCCCAGCGGGCAGCCAGCTTGGGAGCGGCGATGCCCGCCCCAAACACGACAAATACCGTTGCCGCGAAGAAATAGCCCAACTCGATGGGTGTCAGTCCCATCCCATCCATTACGATCGCCGGTGCAGTCGCGAAAAACGTGAACAACCCGCCGACAGCCGTGCTGACACCCAGCGCAGGGGAGGCGAAGCGGCGGTCTAGCGACAACTGGGCGTAATGCGTCAAGGTTTCTGTGGCCGTTGCATGCCGGCGCGCGCTCGGTGGATGCGTTTCGCCCATGCGCGCGAGATAAAGGAGGGCCAGCAACAATGCCAGCAGTGCCACCAGCCAAAACGCACTGCGCCATCCGGCCACATGATTGAGCAGCCCACCCAGCAGCGGCGAGAACCCAGGAGCAGCGGCCATTGCCACCATGATGAACGCCAACGCACGGGATAAGTCTGTCCCGTTGAACAAGTCGCGGGCCATCGACCTAGCCAGCACGGATGTGGCGCATGCTCCTAACCCCTGGACGATACGTCCCACGACAAGCCATTCAAGGCTATTGGCCGTAGCGCAGATCGCGCTTCCTGCAACGAGTACCGCAAGACCACCCAGCACCAGCCAGCGGCGGCCCCAGCGGTCGGATGCGGGACCTACCAGCAACTGCCCTAGCGCAAATGCGATGAAGAAGCTGCTGAGCGTAACAGCCAACTCCCTGGTTGGTACGGCTAACGTGTGACCAATGTCCGCGAAGGCTGGCAGGATGATGTTGGTCGCCAGGGAGCTCATGGCCGCCAGACTTGCCAGCACCGCGAGAGTAAGTCGCCGCGTGCTGGCGTTGCCTGCGATGTTGTTCTTCATCCGGTTTCCTTGTTGTCAGTGACGACTCAACCAGTCGCCACGGTATCGAACAGGCATCGTAGGTGGCGGGTCCAATAACAACGAGTGGCAAGAATGACTATTTCCGGTTCATACTTGCCAACATGATCACGCATCTGATATTTGACGGCGTAGCGGAGAGCTCACTTGGTGTCGGTATCGACATTGTCAGTTCGGCCGCACAGCTTGCTTCCGGCGAGCTAGCCAAAGCGCCACAGGCTGCACGACTGCTTCGCCAGCGTGTCGTTTCCCTCGATGGTCAACCGGTACGCTCGGGCTCGGGACGCTCTGTTGCTGTCGACGGCGCACTGACCTTGCGAGGCATGGGAGCAGCGGATGTCCTGGTGGTGCCCGGCTGGTTCGGCGCGACGGCAGACACTATTGAGCGCCTGCTCGCGCAGGAGGATGTGGGGCGCGCGGCTGCACTCCTACAATGCGCAGCAGACAAAGGCACTATGCTCGCCGCCTCATGTTCGGCTACCTTTTTGCTTGCCAGGGCAGGTGTGTTGGACGGGCAGGGCGCCACGACCGCATGGTGGCTGGCTCCGATCTTTGCGCGTCGATTTCCGGCCGTCTCTCTGACGGTAGACCGTATGGTGGTCGACGCGGGGCGCGTGCTCACCGCGGGTTCGGCATTCGCTCACGCAGATCTGATGCTTGCGGTCATCGCGCGGATCGCTGGTCCCTCGCTTGCGCAATTGGTTGCCCGCTATCTCGTGCTCGACCACCGACCATCACAAGCGCGGTACATGGTCATGGAGCATCTCCGCGTGTCCGATCCGAGTCTGCAAAAGGCTGAGCGCTTTATTACGACGAACTTAAACCGACAGATTACGCTGGACGAGCTTGCCGACGCCGTGGCGGTATCAGCCCGCACGCTTGCTAGGCGTGTGCATGCGGGTCTCGGCATGACGCCGAACGAATTGATTCAGCGACTGCGCGTATCTCATGCATCACATCTGTTGGAAACCACAAATGACTCGGTCGAAGCGATCGCCTTGCGAGTGGGCTATGCCGATCCGGCGGCATTCCGACGAGTATTTCGCCGGCTCGCTGGCGAATCGCCTCGTGGCCGGCGCAATCGAATCGCGGAGTAGCGAGATGAACACTGACTTGATGAAGGGCGAAACCCTCAATGATCTAGAGTCGAGCCGATCAAGTCGAAAAAGCAATTAATCGCCAAGACGCATCCCCAACCTCTGACACTTGGCTCTGGCCAAGTGCCATGATCGCCTCCAGTCGGGGCCTGAGTGCAGCTTGCATCTTGGATTTGTCCTAGCGTCGTCCGGCTGCCGCTTCGATTTGCTCGGTTCGACGCAGCTCATCATCATGCAGACATCGTGAGGTTGTCGTGATTGACGCTTGACGCAGGTTGTCTCGCATGTGACGTAGCCAGTGAGGGGGCACGCGCCGCAAGTTGAACGCCTCTCTTTCACCTACGTTCAAACGCAGGGGTTTGGTCGACGATCGTGAAGTGCTATTTGAGTGTCAGGCGCTCACCATTTCTTGACAAGTATGACCAGCGTTTGTCTGCGCCGAGTCGGTCGGCGTGTTGCTGGGCGACGCCAGCCCACGCGTAGTCGGCGCGGTGACCCAGGTCACGGACAAGCTTGATGACTTTCACCCGGGTGCAGTGCGACAGCAATGCATCAAGAATGGGCTCGCGAAGATCACGGGCCATTTCCATGGACTGGATCAGTTCTTCACTTGTCATGCTCTTTCCCGCATCGCTGGCGAGCTCAAGCAAGGCGCGCTCGGGAGCGGAGACGACCACACCAGGATCTGCGCCGGCCGGGGCCAGGCCCAGCGCATCGGGTAGATCGTTATCGAAGAGATCGGTGGTCTGGTAGGAAAAATCGAGGTGCTCGGCGATCCAAGACGGAAACCTGTACGGACGCGGTCCCCACAGCATGATGCGCTCCGTGGCGGGCAGGAGGGCAGAAGCGTGCCAAGCCAATGCCGTCCGACTGCCCACATGCACGCCTGGAATCTTTCGGGCGATGAACGCAAGAATGCCCTCACGCCTGAGTTTGTCCCCTCGGAGCAGATACGCGCCCTTGGAAATGCGCTCCAGCCAGCCTGCCGTCAATAGATAGCTCGTCGATCGCGGGGAGATACGCATGTCCCGGAGCATCTCGGGGTCCAAAGGCTGCCCACGCGGGGCTTCCTCCATGAGTCGCTGCAGATTTTCTTTTCCCATGCGCCATTCTATCGCGTGGGATGCGTCATCTTAATCCCGTAAAAGTGAATGTTTAGAACAAAAAACTATGCGGACAGCGATATGGGTGCAACCTTGGGCGGGAGGGGCGTAGGCGAGAATTTCCGAGGCGTGCGCAAGCGAGACAAGAGGGCCAGTGACGCTAACTGTGCCCCGGGGAGTGCGAGCTCAGGTTCCTCTGGCTCCGAGAGCGCTATTAAAAATGCGATTAACCGCCAGGCAAGTACATCACCGCGCTGCGGTTCCCGACAAAACCCTGCTAACAAGAGAGGGACGGTAGGTCAGGGTTTGCTGGCGCGTTATGACGTTGCGAAGACGGGCACCGTGGCGCCGGCAAAAAATAAGGGCGGCAGAGTGCCGCCCTTATTTTGATTGCATGCTGTCTTACACGGATGCGATCACGGCTTCCACCGACGATGCCGGTGCCTGGACGGCAGCAACCGGCTTCACGTTCGTGGCCTTCGCACGGCGGACGACCTTTGCCACCGGCTTCGTTGCGGGCGTTGCAACCTTCGGCGCAACCTTGGAGGGGGCCTTGGCGGTGGTCTTCGGCGCTGCCTTCACCGCCTTGACCGGCTTAGCTACCTTGGCTACCTTGATGGGCTTAGCGGCAGTTTGCGGCTTGCTGGCATTCTTCGACGCCGTGGATTTCACCGCCGGCTTGGCCTTCGTCTTTGCCTTGGCTGCAGCTGCCTTCTCTTTGGCGGCCGCAAGCTTTTCCTTGGCAGCGGCCTTCTCTGCAGCACGCGCTGTGCGTGCCGATTCCTTCAGCTTCTTCAGATCGGCGGCAACCTTGACGATGGCCTTCTTGCCGGCAACAACCTGTTTTGCCAGATCGGCGCGAAGCTTGTCGAGTTGCTTTTGAGCGGCCTTCACTTCGCGATCGAAGACGCTTGCCTTCTTTACGGGTGCTGCGGCGACTTTCTTCGGTGCACGTTTGGCGGTTGCTGCGACTTTCTTGATGGCCATGCTGGTAATACTCCGTTGAGTGGTTTTCGACGGGGGCGGAGTGTAACAGCGAACTGCTTTAGAAACCATGTGAGGCCGCCAATCTCGTGAAGTGTGGATAGCCTTGATCGGACCGAGCTTGCCATGGCTTTGGACGAGCCGTGCCGCAACGCGCTCGTCCCGCCGTCTCAATACGATTCCACAATGCCAACGACGCTTCAGGTCCCGAAGAAGCGGACATCCTTCGCTAATATTAGGCGTCGATGATAGGTCTTCGGAATCCGTAGGGTCGATTTTTGACTAGTGTGCCCCGAGTGCACCCATCTACGAATGACAAGGCCAGTGACGAACGACGGCGCACGCGCAGGCTACGAAGGCAGACGCTGCCAGGACTAGCGGAACAAACAGCTCGAACGTCCCTTGAGAAAAGAGGACCGCGTGCAAGATGGCTTTGCGTTGGGAAAATGTGGACTCCCGGCCGCGAAAGTCATAGTCCAATTCCTCCTCGTACTGCTCACCGCCCTCCGCGAAGTCCCATGTCAAATGTGCAACGCCAGACCGATGATCCGATCTGATATCGAGGGTATTCACAAGTTTGAAACTGAACAACCTTATCTCAGGAATAGGCTCGACAGGGTCAGACCCCCAAATCTCCCCGACAATCTTTGCGGCGCCCTTTTTTAACTCATCTTGCAGCAGCATTCCCAGCTTCTCGTTTTTACCCGACCGCCATTCGAGCCAAGCCTCCGTACGCTGCCTCGAGAGCCAATATCGGCAAGCAAAATAGCTTAGTGCCATCGTAATAAGCACCCACACGCGAAATGGATCGACATCGCCTGCGTCGATGAATCCCAAAATCTTGCCCTCGTCAGCCAGCTTCGGTCGAAAAACGCCGGAGGCCAGTATGGCCGCGGAAAGAGCAACAAGATTGCGTCGAAGTTTTTCCTGTGAGTCTTCGAAGTCGGCCATTTGTGAAGGCGATGAAAGTGGGACTTTCGATTATATGGCGTAGGAGCTTCGGTTTACGGTGAGCGCATTTGTCCAGCATCCATCGAGCGCTCAGGCGGCGCCTGGCGTGCGACTCACTACCATTGGATGGGGCAGACGCAAGTCCTTGGGGTGAGCGAACCAGCGCCTGTGACTGGCCTCAGCCATCGCCGGCGGACAGCAAAAACGCGTTCCTGAATTGCTCGGCCCGCCGGGCGTCATCGGTATGCAAATAGATCGACGTCGTCGAAATCGAGGCATGCCGCAGGTTATCGCGGACGGCCGACAACTCGACGCCTCGCGCCAGAGCATGCGTGGCATGGGTGTGGCGCATCCAATGCGGGGTCGCACAGCGCAGTTTTGTGGCGAGCGGCGGGTGGTCGTCGTCCAGGCTGTCCGCGGCCAGCCGAAAAAAACGCCGCATGATTTCCCACAATCGCAACGGCGTGATACCGGTGCTTGCGTCTTCGACCTGGTCGACCGTGCCACCGACCCGTCCAATCAGCGGTGTGGCGGGCTCCCAGCGGGCCCGCGTGACGGGCAGGGTCCGCTCTTGCAAGTGCCGTTCCAATGCAGCAATCGCCAGCGGCGTGAGCGTGACGCGGGCCGGTTTGTTGCCCTTGCCAACCACCTGCAGCCAATGATAGCCGGCCGGATCGGTCGTTACGTCCCGCAGCGTGGACGCCGTCAGCTCGCTAATGCGCAAGCCCGTCGCATACCCGAAATCCAACAGAAACCGCAGTCGTTGCGCAGCCGCCAGGTCCCAGCCATAGGTCCACTCCAGGCCGTTGGCAATCGCGCGCACCAGTTGCCACTCGCCCTCGGTGAATGCGTTGCGTGTCGCGATTGCCTGTGCGGGTTGACTGTCGCGTACCTTGAGGCCGGCGAACGGGTTGGCCAGCACGTACCGCTGCTCGATCAGCCAGCGGAAGAGCGCATTGAGGACGGCCAGCGCCTGGGCGATCGAGCGGGGCGAGAGCGCGCCGGCAAACGGGCGCCAATCGGGGGCGGAACGCGGGCGGGGTGGGCCAATCCATCGCGCCTGCGGCGCCGGCGCGCGCAGGAAAGACCGGTAGTCGGTCGCGTCGCGCGTGGTGAGCGAAGAGAGCGCCTTGCCCCGGGCGACGATGGCCCACAGCAACAGCCGCTCGGCCTCCTTGCGATACGCCTTGCGAGTAGCGGGGGCCTCGTGCAGCGCAAGCCAGGCCTGCACGGCCTCGTAGTCGTTGTCGACCCCTAGAATGCAGGACGCGACGGGGGCGCGGAACTGTCCACTCGATCCGTCCAGGTCGGCCGGCAAGCGCAACAACTCCCAGGGAGCGACTTGGGACGCCGGCGCGCTTGCAACCAGTGCCCGCGCCCGCTCGGTCAGCGCCCGGTGCGCGGCGAAGAAGGCCTCGATCTGGCGCGCGCTGGCCGGTCCCAGACCCGGGATGGCGCTCCACCACTGGCGCCGGCGCGGGATGCGCACCGTTAGGTCGGCGAGCGTACCCATTTCTGCGGCGCGCAGCGTTCGCGCGATGCGCGGGGAGAACCAGGTCTCCACGGTGTCCGTGATCTGCGGCTGCGGCGCTGGCAGGCTGCGCAGTACCTCGATGGCTGCCGCAGCCGCGCGGGCGTGGCGCGTGCGCAGCGCCGCCGGGCAACCGAAGGGGGCGGCCAGATCGGGCCGCTGGCGTTGCGAGGCGACCTGCGCCACCTGTCGGCGGAGGCGACCGATCACGCCGCGGGCCGAGGCGCTGTCCTCGAGCGCCGCTGGCAGGTAGCGTGCCGTCGCCTCACGGGCATCGGCGCCCTCGAACCAGGCGCGCAGGGCCGCCAGCGCGGCCGCCTCCGGCAGGCCCGGGGAGGACGTAAGACCTGGAGAAGTCGGGTGGGCGAGCGGCGGTGCAGGGTGTCGGACCATTTCCGGAGCAGGGAGTTACGTGCCGTCATGATAGTACAAAGATAAGAAGATTTATCTCTGTAGTAATGTTTATTGCATGCCAAGCGACCACAGGACACGTAGCACGTGTCTTGGGGATGCCCTGGAGCATGGATGCTTGGACTATTGACACAATCGAGCGGCATTCGGCGTGGAACAACGGCCGTTTGCCCATAAATGCACCAGTATCGATAATGTTTGTTATCGATATAGCAGCGGGTCGTGGCAGAAAACTCAGGCAGTTGGCACAGTTATGTCCTAGTGGGACAGCTGGCGGGGTGGTTTCGATTAGTGCGAATAGGGCTTGAGGAGCAGCGGGCGCTGATGGGAGGAGCCCGCCGGATGTCCGGGATCGGACGTCACCGCCTCTGGAACTTGAGCACTTGTGAGGCATACATTTGCCCATCATGAGATGCTAGCATTTGCATCTGGGTGGCAAAAAATTCCATTTTCATGGCTCACATGGGCGCGCCTTGTTCGCGAAGGCGTAGGAATGCCCGATGTCCAGAGGGAATACCGTGCAGGGCGTGAGGCGCCGAAATTGCGACAGAGAGCATGGTCGCAATCTGGCTGTGGAGGCCGCCCGGGAAACAATTTGAGACGGGGGATGATATGGGGCTGTCTTACCGCAAGTCGATCTCGGCAGGGCCATTTCGCTTCAATATGTCGAGCAAGGGCGTCGGTGTCTCGGTCGGGATACCGGGCTTTCGTATCGGATCAGGCCCGCGTGGGCATTACGTGTCGGTGTCTGCCAGCGGCTTTACCTACCGGCAATCGCTGGGTGGCCGACATCCGCATTCGACTGGAGCTGACCATCAGGAACGCTTCCCGCAACCCCCCGCTAACCGAGATGCTGCCGCAGGCCAGCGATTTGTCCCCAGTGGTAGTTCAACGGTTGCGCCGCTTGATTCAATCTGCGGATATTGGGCAGCTATCCGATTCCAGTGCCGATGCGTTGTTCTCGGAGATTGATGCCAAAAGCAAAATGAATCCGATATGGCCCATTCCACTTGTGGTAGCTGCTGTGCTGGCGATGCTGGTGGCGGCTAACGATGCAGAGTCGGCAAATCGTGCGATGCTAGTGGTAGGACTCATGGCATTCATAGCAGTGATCCTTGCTACAGTCTGGTTGTACCTCTGGGATTCAGCACGGCGCTCTGTAGTCTTGATTTATGACCTCGAACAAGACTCTAACCAGTCTTATGAGCGCATGCTCGCGGGATTTGACGAGATGCGAACCTGCAATCGTGCCTGGCGCGTTGAGGCAGAAGGCCGAGTACTGGACGGTCGTTATCACGCCGGAGCAGGCTCTCAGGTCATCCGCAAGGCTGCGAGCATGGGCTACGGAAACGTGGCAACCATTAAGTGCAATATCGATGTGCCTTCTATTACTGCGGGCCGGATGCGGTTCTTCTTCTATCCGGACCGGATACTGATGAAAGACGGCAAGCGAATTGCTGCGTGTTCGTATCAAAGTCTGGAGGCTGAAAGTGGGCAGACACAATTCATCGAGAGTGACAACGTGCCGTCAGACGCGGAGGTCATTGGGCACACTTGGCGCTTCGTAAATCGAAATGGATCACCGGATCGCCGATTCAAGGACAATCGGCAGATTCCGGTCGTCCGATATGAAACTCTCCGCCTTTCGACTCCCCAAGGCGTACGCGAAATGTTCCATTTTTCCCGGCTGGGTTGTAGCGGGCGTTTTAGCGCACTGGTGTCGAAGGACCTTGCAGCCCTAGGAATTGAACACGTCTAAGATCGGAATCGCTCCCGAACCGGCTTGACTGGATACAAGTACTTCGAGTTCTCATAGGCCCGCACGGACCTGCGTGCTTTCTTGGGGCGCCCGTTAGTGCATATCGTCCGTCAAGCCAAGTCCATTGAGATCCTATGTCCCTGATTAGTGCCAATGTCACGCTGCGACCAATCCGATTTGCGTTTCTGGTCAGGCCCGACGACAAGCAACGGGTGCACGAAATATTCAAGACCAATACTTGTCTTTGGGGTGGGCGGTTCAACCCCATCATTCCCTTTTTGAAGCAGGTACCAACGTGGTGGGAGCGGCACGGTCGAGGGTTTGAGTCTGCTGTGCAAGTCGTCAACGGGTATCTGGATGCGTTCGAGCCGGACTTTTTGGTCGAAGCTGAGCCAAGGCTGGCCGACGGACTGGGGTTTGATGAGAGCCGAATCCTACAACTGTCGGACATGCTTGGGCGGGAGAGCGAATGGGGCGGTGGTCATGGTCAGAGCGTTTTCGATGTATACCGCCACCTCTACAAAACCGATTATCAGTTTGTTCGACGTAGTAAGGAGAACATTGTTGCTGTTTCAGCAAGGCAGGTAAAGTTCCGAGCGTTTTGCGCCTGTGTGTTCGGTGCCTTCCCGGCTGACGAGGATCTGGCCTATTTTTCGAGAGGATTCCAGGAGGCATTTGATGCCGATACGGTTACCCTGACGCCGGACTCATTCGGAGCCCTAATGGGGGCCGAATATACCAGCGCGTTGCATATTGGCAGTACCCAAATCGAGGTCAACCGTCACAGCCATAACGATCCCGCCCTCTTCGTAATGGATGCGACGGACTCCCGTGATCTGGTCGACTTCTGGAATCTGCGCGCGTTCGGAGAGAGAGTGTTGCCTATTCCGAAGCAATGGCTGGAGGCATTGTCTCCTTTCTGCAAGGAGGTGATACGGCGCAATCATCGGCCGTTGCCGGGGAATAACCATGGTGTAATGATTCGCGCCAAGGCGATGTTTGCGCGGTCCATCCGCACTGCAGACATTGAGCGGCTCTATGATGATTTCATCAAAGTGGAGGAACCTGATGCCAACGTACGGCAGGATTGGTATCCAGCCATATGGCGGCCGTCCCCAGGGTTCACCGTGCGTCGCACACGGCCGATCCTTTCCGCTGGCGAGAGGTCCTTCGATACCCGATTGGACGGAGATAAGACCGAAATCCGCTTCGATGCGATCACTCCCGATTTCGCCGAGCGGTATGGCGGGGCGGACGTGCGGTGGGCCAATGTCATCGAACTGCGGGACTGGTCGGGCAAGGACCATTTAGCAACAGTTTTCCCTTGTAACTATCGGACCAAGCATTTCACCAAGTTCGCGTCCGGGAGTGAAGATACTCTGTACACGACGGAGGGGTTTGTCTGCTTCCCGGCATATGAGGGCATGTCGACGAGTTGGCGCCTGGAAGGCGGGACCGCTGTCATTCGCGATTGGTTCGCCTTGAATGGCGTAGAGGCCGAACTCTCGGATGCGGGTCGATCGACCGAGCAAATTATCCATACGCTGGGCGGGTTCCACGGCGTGCAGTGCTTCGCTCACGCGGAGATTGTCAAGCTGCTCAATAAGATCTCTCGCACGCCGATTGCGCCCTCCATTCAGCATCAGGCATTCAAGAATCGGATTGACGAAGCGGTGAAGGGCGATTTGTGGCGCCACGACAATTTCGAAGGACTGGTGAATCGTGGTGCGGTCAAGCTCGGGCTCGAGATCAAGTGCACGAAGTGCGGAAATTGGGGGTGGCATGCAATCAAGGACCTGGACGACGCCATCACCTGCGGGCTGTGCTTACGGCAGTTCGATTTTCCAGTCATCGATCCGAGTTCTAAACTGCATTCCCAATGGGCCTATCGTCTGGTGGGGCCCTTTGCGTTACCGGATTACGCGAAAGGTGGCTATGCGGCATCCCTTACAATCCGTTTTTTTTCACGCGTCTTCGATGGGCACGACAACTCGCTGACATGGTCCGCCGGACAGGTACTTCGACTCGGCAGGACTGACAGGATTGAAGCGGATTGTATTCTCTGGCATCAACGGAAGACCATGCTCGGACTCGATCACAATACGGAGCTGGTCTTTGGTGAGGCGAAGAGCTTCCGGGGAGAGAATGCCGAGGAGCGCCGCTCCATCCAGGATGCTTTCCAAGCCGAAGATGTCGAGCGCATGAAGCGGCTGGCTATTCGCTTTCCTGGGGCCATTCTTGTATTTGCCACCATGAAGCGGGCGCAGGACCTTTCGCCCGACGAGATCTACAGACTTCGCAAGCTGGCGACATGGGGGCGCGAGTACGTTCGCGCACGACGGCAAAGCCGCGCGCCGGTGATTGTGCTCACGGGAGTAGAGCTGTTTGCTGCGTTCTCGCTTGATACCGCATGGGACGCGGTAGGCGGCCCGCACGCTGAGCATGCGCGGCACGGTCGCGTGGACAGTTTGAGAAAACTTGCCGACGCCACTCAACAGCTCTATTTGGAAATGCCGTCATACGACGAGTGGCGGCAAGCCCAATGGGACAAGCAGCGGCAGAAGCGGGAACGCCGGCTGGGACAGTCGCACGCTGAGCTATCGACCTCGAGACAAACCCGTTAGTGAAAGACGCCGCGACGCTTGAGCGCGTCTCAGGGTCCTTCAGGGGCGACATAGACGGAGCGAAAGATGTGACGGACCGTCGCGACTGAGGCTGTATGGAAACGTCGCAGCTCCAGGCGCTGCAGGAGCGAACGCCCGGCGCAATGCCTCGTCATCGTAGTTGAGACAGTACGCCTTCGACTTTGCTTTACGCTCGTGGTGTGCAATGGCACCGAGCTTGCGCGTCAAAGCCCCCGCCAATGTTGCGACTACCAATGATTCCGATCTTCGGAATGGTCCTCCTGTCCCATCAAGACGGTTTGATGCGTCTGCTCTTAGGCGGTGGGTGCATCGAAGACGAAACACGTAGTGGTGGCGTGTGCGTAGAGCTTCCCGTTGGCATCTTCGACACGCGCCTCCGCGGTTGCCATCTGTCGACCCGAGTGGACGATCGCCGCGACGGCACGCAGCGGCCCGGTCCTGTCGGAGGCCGGTCGTACGATGTTGATGCTGAGTTCGACCGTGGTATAGGAGCGCCCCGCCGGTAGCGTGGTTTGCACGGCGCAGCCAAGCGCTGAATCCAGAAGCGTGGCAAACCAGCCGCCATGCACCGTGCCAAGAGGGTTGTAGTGTTGCAGGAGCGGAATGCCTAGGAACACGGCACGGCCATCACCCACTTCCATCAACGTCATGTTAGACGTGTCGTTCATGGGGGGATGCGGCAATTGGCCAGACATCATTCCTTCGAGAATCTCTCGCCCGCTCTTGCCAGCGACCTGCTCCATTCTGGCGAGCCCAGGTGCTCCACCGCCTTCGCGCATGCGCTGCTTTGCGTTGGACAGTTGGTTTATCCAGTCAACTGCATTGGGATCGGTTTCCATTGATATCTCCAATGTGGTGCGCGACGACATATATGTTTGGCACGTGGACTCCAGCGGGAGTCACCGGTATCTTTGGGATGGCGAGATGGCATCGTGTTGACGTGCAGTCTCAAGAACGCAGTCATCAGTGCCATGCCAAGTCACGTATAGGGCGACGCTACAATCGTCCGACAACCTGTTGAACGATCGTACCGTCAGGCCATGCGTCGGCGATGGCGAGGCATGACCATACGATGGAAGCAGAACATCCGTGCTTCCTTTCCACCGCAAATCCTCGCCCCTCGAAGCCATTGCTGCCGGCCACCGGCCTGGCGCTCGGAACGGTATGCGTGATCGGCGGCGACCACGCATACCCTTAGCGCCCTGCTGGTCGTGCTTTGTTCAGACCCGCTCCAGGATGGTAGCGATACCCTGGCCCCCACCAATGCACTGCGTAGCGAGCGCGTAGCGATGGTCTCCCCGATGCAGCAATGCTGCGGCCTTCGCGGTGATCCGCGCGCCCGTCGCACCGAGCGGATGCCCGATGGAGATCCCACCCCCGTCGAGATTGGTCAGCGCGGGATCCAATTCCAAGTCGCGCATGCAGGCGATTGCCTGGGAGGCGAACGCCTCGTTGATCTCCACGACCCCCAGCTTGCTGACATCGAGTGAAGCACGTGCGAGCGCCTTCCTTGTGGCAGGAATGGGGCCGATACCCATGATCTCCGGATCGACGCCGGCCACCGCGAACGACAGGATTCGGGCGGTTGCGTGAAGGTTGTGCTTGGCGGCAAAAGTGTCACTGGTCACGAGCACAGCGACGGCGCCGTCGGTCAGCGGCGACGACGTGCCGGCCGTAACCACCCCATCGGCGCGAAATGCGGGCTTCAAACCGGCAAGCGCTTCAACCGAGGTGCCCGGTCGAATGCAACCGTCCTCGGTCACCAATGTGCCGTCGGATGTCTGGATGGCAACAATCTCGTCGTGCAGCCTGCCTTCCGCTCGTGCCGCTGCGGCTTTTCGGTGGGACTCCACAGCAAATACTTCTTGGTCATGACGAGACACATTCCAGCGCGCCGCGACATTCTCTGCCGTGTCCCCCATTGGGATGTAGGCACAAGAGTTCGCTTTGAGCAGCGGATTGGGCGACGGATTGAGACCGCCCTGTGGAACCATGCTCATCGACTCGACACCCACGCAAAGAAATGCTTCGCCCATCCCGGCTTCGATGTTCGCCGCCGCCATGTGGATGGCCTGCATGGAAGAACCGCAGAAGCGATTGACAGTTGTACCAGCCACGGTGTGCGGAAGCCCGGCCAGGAGGCCAACGATGCGCGCAAGGTTGTTGCCCTGTGGGCCCTCTGGGTAGGAGCATCCAAGAATGACGTCCTCGATCAAGGCGGGATCTAGGTCAGTACGCGTTAGCAAACCACGAACCACCTGTGCTGCAAGATCGTCGGGGCGAGTCGTGGCAAAAGCCCCTTTTCTAGCGAACTGGAACGGCGAACGGGCGTAGCCTGCAATGACGGCTTTCATGAGGATCTCCTCCATGTTTAATATGATGGATATAATATCAAGAACAAACCACCGCTGTGCAAGCGTTTTTCGCGCAGTGGCGCAAGCGCCCTGCAGTCATATTGCAGGGCAGAAATGGCCTGGTACAAACGATGAGATACGATTCCGAACAGCGCGAGAAGACCCGCAGAAGCTTGATCGATGCAGCAGCAATGCTGGTGCGTCGCGACGGTCCGGACAAGATGTCTGTGGGCGAGTTGATGAAGAGCGTGGGGCTAACACATGGTGGCTTCTACTATCACTTCACATCGCGTGACGACATGATTGCCCGAGCCATCGAACGCGCCTTTTCGAGTATGGTGGATTGGCTGGACGGCATCTGCGCTGGCCGCTCGGCGGCCGAGGCATTTCGTGAGTATGTCGGACGTTACCTTTCTCCCGAGCACCGCGACAATCGCGGCAGTGGATGCCCAATCGCGACCCTCTCAACGCATGTGGCGCTTCTCGGTGAGCCGGCGCGGGAAGCCTTCGAGCAAGGAGCGGCCAGACTGACATCCCGGGTGGCAAACCTTCTGGAACTGGCAGGACACCCAAACGCAGGCTCGCACGCGATGTCGGTGTTGTGCGAGATGTCGAGTGCGTTGGGCATCGCCTCCATCATTCGAAGTCCTACCCAGTCAGAAGAACTCTTGCGAATCTGCAGACTAAGTGTCCTGACGCGGACTGGAGTGTGCGAGGAACAGCCACGATCGTGACATGGCACTGCCGCTTGCATGGCTGAGAGCCGGTGTAACACTAAGTTCACGGCGGCACAGATAGGCTCTTGACACTCGACGTCGCATGCAGCGAGCTTCGCAAAATGCCCGTTACCTCGATTGGGGGGCGCCGCAGTAGATCTGGGTAACTTCGACGCGGTATCGATGACATGCGAGGGAACAATGGCGCCTGTTGAGTTGCATCCAGAACTGACCCACTAGACCCGGTAGGGTCCGGTTTCCGTGCAAATCAACAAATGGCGCCGCCTGTTAGAAGGCCTGATCAACTGACTGAAAGGCAAAAGATGATCATGGCGAGCCTGCGCGAAGGACACCGAGCGAGATTGCAGTTTTCCGCCCTAACCGGCAACTTTACAGGGTACGTGCGAGTCTTCAATGCTACAACGGCAGGCTATCAGCTCATTCCTTGGTACAGTATCAAAGCGATGATAGATCGCGATCTGGTGCGGCTAGATGGTTTTAGGATCGAGACCTCCCTGGAGGTAGTGCTTGTCGGTGATGAAGCCAGCGACGCATCAAGCGACGCCCGCTAACACGTCGCTTGACATCAACCGCGCACATGGATGGCGTGCGTCCAGTGAGATCGTTTTTCTGGGTGTCAGGAAACTAGAGTTCAAAAGGCACTCCCGATTGGACTGAAGTGCGTGGCCGATTTCCACGGGTATCCGCCCTCCGGCCCCCGGCCTATGATTGCCGGCGCCAGAGGCGACTTCCGACCCAAAGCGGAAGTTCGATGGGCCAAGACCGATGACTGCTGCGCAGTGGATGCAACCAGTGCAAGTTAGCACGGGTGTGTGCGATGTGTAGCAAAATACACTCGTTCGGCTTGGCGTCAAAGGGCGTGCGAATCCGAATGGCCGCACCACGATCATGAGCGCTACGACACCGCGCACGATACTCGATACGAGGGGAGCGATCCTCGCTCAAAAAATGTCTTCACAAGCGCGACATGGCGGGCAAACGGCAACACTATATTCCCAGATTTCTTCAGCGTGGCTTCCTCGTTGAGCATACCGGCGATGCTGAGCGGACCTGGCTGCATCGGCGAGGTACTGCAGCACGTTTAGTCGGTATAAAAGATGTCGGAGTTGGAGAGTTCTTCTACTCGAAGCTCCCAGCCGCAGGCGAAGATGCGCTCGACGACCTCATCACGTCTCTTGAGTGTGATATCCACACCGATCTCCAACGGCTCCAACGGGCTCCCCGGGGGGGCGTCGTTGACCCGGTAATTTCAGCTCGCATCACGACTCATCTAACGTTTAGGACCGCGCATGTACGCTCGATCTTCCAGGAAGGCGCTTCGCAGCTCTTAGATCAGATATCCGCACTGACCACCGACTCGGATCAACTGCGCGATTTGATGGGGCTAGATAGTGTAGGCATGGGGCTGGTTCTAGCTGCAATCGATGAAGAGTTGAATTCATCGCTCCTTGGGGAACTATTGCCGCGTCCTTTTGCTAGGAGGGCCATTGCATTCTGGGCTCGCGAGTCTTTCAACAAATTCTACGCATCTCAAATGCCAATGGTCGCCACAGCCATCACTGAGCTTACCAAGGCGCTTCCCTCCATGACGCGGGACGGCCACAACAAAGCATTGAGAACTGCCAAAGCAACCCAGTGGGAGAGCGACCTGGCACAGCTATCTTGGCGAACATACAGCGTCGCTGGCGCAATCTGTCCGGACTGCATCGCACTGGCACAGAGCGGCACTGACTCACTAACTCCTCTCACATTGAGAGACTACAAGACACCCGATACGATTATCTTGCCCATCGCCCACGATCTGCTCCTTGTGGGGTCAAAAGGCGATCCAATAGATCTTGAGATCGGCGAGATCAATGCAGCAAGTGCCGCCTGCAGCGACAGCTTCTTCATTGCCTGCCGCTCTTACGATTCTACCGATCTTGCGAGCTTGATCGGGCAGCGCTGCTCCCTTGCAATCAAGAAAGCTGTTGCTGAGGCTATGGCAGAGGTCCGACCGCACGATTCCTCCCAGCCAAGCGGAGCAACTACCATGGCGCTCCTTTCGTCAGCCAACCACGCGAGCAGCTTCAGCTTCTCTCTCGCGTGTCAAGGTTTTGCCGATGCCGAGACTGTGACCAAGCTTGGTGATGTTATGCAGACTATCGTCCAAGAAATGAGCTGCGATTTGCCACTTTCACAGCTAGATGGTGTGACGTTCGCAGTAGACTATGCGGCTGCGTTGGAGAACCTGGACAGGGGTGATCCAGAGATTCAGGCCGACAAAACCCGTCCTCGAATCTACGGTCAAGCCATCGCCAAATGCGTTCATGTCATGCGCAACGAGAAGCGCAAAGAGCATCTTGTGCTCGACGCGTGCATTGCCGGTGGGCTACTCAATGCAGACGATGAAAACGGAGCATGGGCCTTACACGTCGTTGTCGGCATGCTCGCCAACGTCGCACATAGTGCGTTGTATGAGCAACGCCTGCCAGCGATGTCAGAGATCCCGTTCGACGTTATCTCAAAGCGGCTGCACACATCTTCTTCTGCCTGCCCCGGCAGGTACTTTGCGGCGCGAGCCAGTGCTTTTGCCGATATCAGTGCCGGTGAGCGATTTGCCACCTTGTGTTTGGATAGCCTGTTCTCAGCACAACAAGAGATCCGAAGCGCGAGGCAAGCGTACCTCGTTGATGAAGCAATGGATCAACTGCTAGATGTAGCCCTTCTGCATGTCTCTTCGGTCCTCGAGCATGCAGCCGAATGGCTGGGGCATCGGGATGGTCTTCCAGCGCAAGAGTCGTTCCCAGGATCTTCGCTTCCAGAGAAGTTGAAAGCTCAAGGACTTCGCGACTGGCTTGAGCTTTTCGGACGCGACCTGCGGCGACTCTATGACGGAAACAACCAGTTCACATCTGAGAATATCCTCGCGCTTTCACAACATGTGGAGCGCCTCCTATGGACCATGGGCATGTTTCCGTGGCCAACCGAGGATGGGCGCCTATACGTGTCGTTGGGGCCAATCACTTGATTTACACCGGGAGACGAGCGGAGTCGAGGACGAAATTGTCGATCAGCACTCGGGCACTCGACGACTGCTTTTCGTGGTGGCCGTCGAGCAGGCCACGGCTGCGAACGTCGGATTTCCAGTCTGAGGCGGTCGGCAGGAAGATTACCGGGACTAACGGTTCGTGGCCGGTCTCAGCCTCCGGTCTTCCCAAGCAAGCTGGTTGGCGCCAGAGTGACCACCGCCCGATTGCCGCCGTTTGGGTTTCATTGAACAACGTCTGATTCGCAACGCGGATTCAACCGGTCGATCGGTGCAGGTGGACATACTCATGCCGTCGGCTGCGAAGCAACCGACGGCGCCGTAAAGCACGCTTCATAGATTGTCGAAGCGGCCGCCTCAGCCAAGGGATGCGTTAGACCGTAAGGTCAACAATCAAAAACACAACCGCCACCTCCCTGTGGTCGATACGATAGGTTGCGATATACCCGCTTATCTCGTAATCCGGCGGCCCGATCAACTCGCAGGCGAGGTAAGTGAGACTAGGAGGAACCTCGTGCTCGAGCATTTGCTCAACATATTCGAGGAGAGGTTTCAGTTCCTTCGCGTACGAATAAATGACGTGGAAATAGATGTCGCACAGACCGTATGACAACAGTTTGTCGAAGTGCTTCTTGATATTAGTTCTGTCAAGCCCGGAGCAGACGAGTGCCTCATAGATGGATATCTCCTGACCGGATGCCCGGATTACGGCGTCGCGTTCGCCGGGGTTGCCTTTTGCAGTAGATCCACCTAGCGTTTGGTCAGCTACGTCCCACTTTACGACCGTGAGCGAAGCTCCCAGAACCTCTCGTACAGCGGTGTTGAGGTCGTCCTCAAACCTTGCCTCGTCCTCTGCATTTTTTCGGTCGCGTAGAATCGCCGCCATGTGTTGAAGCGCGCCAACGGCGCGTGAGACTTGGCGTACTAGATAGCCTCGAACGCCGCGGCCAGGGGGACCGAGTACGTCGCCCACTTGGGACGGCGGGAGCTCGCTCAACTGCTGCAAGGCAGCCCGGATGGAGGAAATCGGATCGACGACAACCGATGCCAAAGCGACACTACGGGTAGCGTCACCAGCTTGGAGGTCGTTCTTGAGGGCGATCAATCGGTCGTCAGGACCGAACTCAGTGATGGCTGCGTCCAATATCGCCATCGCTTCGCCCCTGAATCCCATCTCGGACTTTGCAAGTACGGCAATGAGTTCGAGGTCTGAGCTTCGCGTTTCCTGCCGACGCGCAGCCACGCTCGCCAACGCATCCTCAGGCTTTCTCAAGGCAAGCATGAGCAAGGCACGGTTCGCAAGCAAGCTGCCGCGAGCGAGGTTCTCGTCCCCGGCGACCGCAGCATTGATTTCCGCAAGCAAGCCCTCTCCGGTCACCTTATTCGCGCCAGTCAACGGTTGAAGGGTGGGTCCCAGAAGCTGCTGAACGGCAACTGCAAAGGCGTTCTCCCTATACGCAGAGGCAGCACCGGGACGCGATGCGAGGCGCTGCAGCACGACCCGAGCATTTGCTAGATTGCCGTTCGGGCGCAGCAGTTGGGAGGTCGCCCTGTAGAAGTCCAACTGCTCTTGCGCCTGGCGCGCCGTGGGGACATCCAGTGCCGAGGGGACAGCCGCAACGTCGAGTGCAGTCCAGTTCTTCTCCTTCAGACGCAGCTGAATTCCCAGGCTAAAAAGGCCAAGCTGGAACTGCGATGGAGCGCGGTCCAAATTTTGCTCAGCTTCATCCAAGTACTCCCGAGCAAGCCCGTATTCGCCAGCTACCATCAAGGAGTGGATGCGGTACTGTAGTTCGGGCCAGGTCCAGAGCGTTGAAGCCTCCTCCGGCTTCAGTTGCCGCAATCTAGCTTGGATGTCGGGCTTCGCCGCTGCGGGCAGGTTCTGGCAGAGCTCGGCAAGAAGCACTGGGTCGTCGGACCGTGCAAGAGCCTGAAGCATGGCTGCCTTATTTCCTCCGTCTAGCATTCGCCATGCTGCTGCGAGGTCCTTTGCCGGCGAACCCTCCTCTCGCGCAAGAAAGCGGCGTGGGCTGTGGCTGTCCGTGAGTGCTCCGACGCGCCCTTTTTCGGCATGGTCGATCACACTGCGAGTAATGAGCGCTTGCAGAGCGTTGCAAAGCTCTGTTGGTTGGGATCCTTCTGGCCAACCAGCCACGGCGCGCGCTAACAACCGTACGTGACTTCTCAATGTTTGAGCAATGGAAGAGCGAAGGGATGGCCGCTCATCGTCCGAAGCTTCGCGCAGCAGCTTAGCGCTATCGAACGGCACAAGTAGCGCGTCGCGGTCGGACGCGCCCTGTGCAAGTGCAGTCGCGATGAGTCGCGCAGCCAGTTCTGAGGACAAGCTGGACGCGTCGGTCCAGTCCAGGTGCAGGTCGCGCGCAAACATTGAATACAGTGCGACGACCGGCGAAGCGTTGGCATCGGGCCCATTTAAAAGGAGGCCTAATCCGTCGAGCACTCCCGCAAAGCGTGCCCGCGGCACGTTGTCTTCGTAGGCCACCTGGTCTATGAGGTGCCGCAGTATGGCAGACTGAAGTTCTTGCTTTTCCTTTGCGACCATTCCCAGAAGTTGTTGCCCGACAGTCCTTCTGGAGTCTGCAACAGCCATACTGCCGCGTGAGCTGCCGTCATAGCACCAAGTAACTAAAGCTGCGCATTCCTCGAGGTCAAGCGTTCCCTTATCCAAGTGATAAGCCAGGAACGCTAGCGCGTCTTCGACTGCAAACGCCTTGGTCTGTGCTTCACGCCCAACGTTGCGGTCAGTATTGCGCCCGGACTTCGGTCGCCACTCGATGATTAACTTGGCAGCTAGGCTGGCCGCGCGCGGCTGCATCAGCATATCCACCAATAACCCTGGCATAGCATCAATCCTGAAAAGGAGGTGCTGAAATGCCATAGGGTGATCGGCTGCGAACGCTACAATTGCCGCCGCCGAGGCCGCGATGCTCGGGCCGATGTCCGTTCGCTCAAGCTCTGAACAAAGCAGGTTAAAAGCAAAGCTGACCGTACTCGTGCCGAGTCGCTCCATCATAAGATGTTCAACGGTGGACAAATTCAGCCAGTCGGCGCGAAACACTAATGTCTGCGGCGCTTTCGTCAGAGCCATGCCATAGCGCAGTTGGTCCCGTGGAATCGCGAACGTCTTTTCGAGCACGTCGGCATAATCAGCGGCGTCGTTGTCCCAACTGCCCCAAACGGTCTGTCGTTCCAGGGCTCGATGCGCGGCCTCACGGCAATACCGCATGTCAGTGGGCCCCCAGCGAAGATCCCATTGACAAACGCCTCCAAGAACGTCGCACCACGCAGACCACTCTACGAAGGCTCTGTCAACAGTTCCGGCGTCCGCTTCCAGCAATGCCTGCGCATCACCACCGTCATTCTCGAAAGGGGCCGCTACTTGCGTTGTGTTGCTGTTATCGTCGGCAGCGCGAGGCTGCGGCTTCGGACACAGTCGCTCCCACAGACGGCCTGCGAGCCATTCCGGGTTGTTAGTCGGGATGTGCCGATCGAGCAAGCCTTCAGCCAATACCTTGGCGGCAAGCGCTTGAGCGTCCGGAGGTGGCGAGTCAGTCTTCGCAACAAGCCGAGCCTTGCCGAGTCCCCTAAGAAAGGTCCTTGTGCTGGGGCTTGGGTAGGTGATGTGAGAGAGCGTGCCTCGGGGCGCCCTCTGCACGATCCAGCGGCCGCCGTCGAAGAACACCCATCCCAAACGCATGAGCTCATCGAAAGCCGGGCCGCCGTCTGTAATGCGCTCCTCCGATTCGTCCCAAATCTTGGCAACATCCTCGGCGCTGCCGGGGAATTCCAATCGGTAGTGTTGACACAGGTCGAGGAGACTCAACTCGTCAATCATTCCGTCCGAATCCAGCACGAGACGTGGCTGTTGCGACGGCGACAACCAGCGCCCGAACGCCTGCCTTAGCTCCAAGCGCACCTGAAACGGTGCCCACATGCCTCCGAGCGGACGTACCTCCTGGACTTCTGCCACGGCTTTCTCTCTCAATTTTTCCGACCACGCATTTTACGCGGGAAGCCGCTTGGGAGTTTTTGCTTTTGTGCGAACAAAATGGGCGCTATCTATAGCAAGTGGGCCCGCAACTCAAGATGTGTGCGTCAAAAGGAGCCAATCCGGCAAGGCTGACGATGTCTCGGTCGGATACCTGGTCCTTGTCTACAGTCTCTCGGAATTGTCACCAAGGCAGCTGAGGTCCCCTCAGTGGATTGCAGACGACCGCTACCCGCATACAGTGGCCGCTCAGACGGTATCTGGCTTAGCTCCGTGTATGGCGAGAATAGATGAAGCACCCATCATGCGTGTTGGTGTATCACCTCATCGACCCTATCTGAGGTGAGCCATGATTTTGTCTGGCTCTTGGCATGCCGAAAGCAAACCGTCGTACCAGATGGCAAGCGGCAACTCCGAGTCGAGACAGGTTTCTAGTTCCCTAGCGGACTTGTACTCACCTACGAGCTTTGAGGGTGACGATTCTGACGAAAAAGATGGATGTTGATCGGATGGGAAAAGAGTTCGGCTGACGCTGCTAGTCCAGTCATCCATGCGGCGCTGAAAACAGAACGTATCGTCTTTCGCCCAATCAATCACAACGCACGGCCGTCGTCTGCTCCGTACGTCAGAGAACAGCTCATTGAGATGGACATCCCCGAATCCATAGCCCATAAACAGGATGGAGTCTGCAATATGGATAAGTCTCTGTGTCTGTGCGAAGTAGGTCCTGAATGGCTGCCTCAGGATCTGCTGCGTCTTACCATAGCCGGCAACAATGACGGAATTTAACTGCTCCAGACCCTCTATGAAATCCTGTCTGCGGCCTCCACTGGTTCTGCCGTGCTTGCTAGGGAGCGGCATTTCCTGCCAGGAAATAGAGAGAGAATCTTGGTCGGAGTATTGAGTGGAAAAGTGAATGGAACCATGCAGGTGATAAATGAAGCCCCATGCCTCGCGATCGAATACAGTCTCCGGCTCGAAGATTCCACGGTCATTGAAACCGGTGAACAGGTTAGGGTAGCTCTGGCTGACTATGTTGTCGTAATTCAGAGTAACGATGCCTATCTCAAATTCGTTCGACAGCGCTGACAGGAAATGCCCGAGCTCCGCAATCGCGGTTTGCTTCTTGGTGGATGCCTGCTCCGATCTGGTAATGCATTCGTCGATGATTGTATTGGCGAGGTGTTTTGCCAGACCAGTAAGCATTCCACTCTCGACCCGTTGGGACTTCGAATCCCGATCCAGGATGTTGGGTATAGGGACGGTGGTCAACAGTGCATTGGAGCACGTAATATGATAGTAGTCGTCGAGGTGAGCATCCAGAGTGTGAAGCTGGAAGAGAATCTCTTCAAAATTGGTCTTACGAATAAGGCGCGGGTTCGGGCCGGAACGGTAGTATGCGTTGATTAAATTTCGTATCCAGACATACAGATTTTGATCAGGATTGGATGCTAGGGTCCACCTTTTATCAGCCGCCTCCGATAACAGACCGTCGATGTCCGCGACAGAGGGGAGGCCAAACTCAACAGATGCACCGGCGCCGGCAACAATGAGCAGCTTTTTCTTCATGACGTTCTAGTGCCTGACAGGCGGAAGTCTGCCATCTTGGCACGATTCGGAAGGAGATACGGCGCGTGAATTCCTTCCGCATACGAGAATCTCATTTAACATAATAATGATTAGACCCCCGACGAGGTGTAAGGGCCAAACCAGAATGTCCCCTTCGGGGGTGCGGACGGAAACTTGGACTATCTGGAGGTAGTTCATGTACTCGTACGAGAAACGCATCAGTGCGGTCAAGCTCTATCTGCAATACGGCGGCAAGACTGCAACGGTAGTTCGTGAACTGGGCTATCCATCCCGTAAGAATCTGGAGCGTTGGGTCGCCACCTACCGAGCCGAAGGCGACTTACCCAAGCTTGCCCGACCAAAGCCGAGGTACACGCCGGAGCAAAAGCGCGCGGCGGTGGATCACTACTTCGGCCACGGCTGCTCTCTGGCTGGTAGCCGGAGAGCCCTCGGATATCCGAGTACCGAAATGCTCCGTCGCTGGATTGAGGAACTGCGTCCTGGTTCGCGCCGGGTGGTGACGAGCACAAACTCCAGTTCACCGTTTGATCCCGACCAGAGGCGTCAGGCAGTTGCCGACCTTTGCACCCGCCGGCGCTCAGCACTGCATGTCGCGAAAGAGGTTGGTGTCAGCCGACCGATGCTGTACAAGTGGAAAGATCAACTGCTCGGAAACGAGGCATATCAATCCATGCGAAGACGTAAAATGGCCTCGCCTGACGACGAGCATGCGGCGTTGTTGGAAAGAATCGCGCAGCTAGAACAGCAGGTACGTCAGTTGCAACTTGAGCGCGACGTTCTGGCGCAGGCGGACGATCTAATAAAAAAAGACCGAGGCATCAACTCCCTGACCCTGACAAACAGGGAAAAAACACAGGTGGTTGATGCCTTGAAAGCTAGGTATCCGTTGTCTGAACTGCTTCGCATCGTCGGGCTTGCGCGCAGTAGCTACTTCTATCACAAGACAAGACTGGGTCTAGCCGATAAATATGGCGACGTACGCGATGCGATGGTCGAAATCTTTGTTGGCAACCATCGCTGTTACGGGTATCGCCGTATCCATGCGATGCTGCGCCAGCGCGACATATGGATCTCCGAGAAAGTTGTGCGCAGGTTGATGGCGCAGGGACAGCTTACTGTCCATCGATCTCGTCGCCGTTATAGTTCCTACAGTGGGGAGATCGGTCTTGCCCCCGAGAACCTGATCGCCAGGGATTTCCAGTCGGAGGCGCCCAATCAAAAATGGCTGACTGACATCACCGAGTTCCAGCTGCCAGCTGGTAAGGTGTATCTATCGCCCATGATCGATTGCTTTGACGGCAAGGTTGTGAGTTGGTCTATCGGCACGAGGCCTGACGCGCAGTTGGTCAATAGCATGCTCGATGGCGCCATCACCACGCTCACCGATGGCGACAGTCCCGTCGTACACAGTGACAGGGGTTCGCACTATCGTTGGCCGGGATGGCTACAACGCATGGAGACGGCGGGTCTCGTCCGTTCCATGTCTCGAAAAGGCTGTACACCCGACAACGCTGCCTGCGAAGGCTTCTTCGGTCGTCTCAAGAATGAGATGTACTACTGTCGCAACTGGGCCGGCACGACGGTCGAAGGATTCATGCACGAGCTGAACGCTTACATCCAGTGGTACAACGAGCGGCGCATAAAGTTATCGCTGCAAGCCATGAGCCCAGTCGAATACCGGCGCCATCTTGGAATCGCAACCTGAACCAGTCCAAGAAACTATCCGCACCCCCTTCCAGCCAAGTGCAATGTCGGAGTCTGGGCAGTTAGCCTGAATGGTCACGGCCTGCCAGAGGGGGCGCCAAGCGACCGGGCAAGATGGCGATGGCAGTGTGTAAGTTCGACCGACTCAAGGACCTGCAGGCCGAGGCGGATAAGTACCTGCAGTCCGGTATGCAGTGGCCTGATTGAGTCTGAGCGGGCGTTCAACGCTCCGATTTTGCGTCGGATCTAGAATGAAGGCGCGGTGCGCCTGCAAGTTTACTGCCGCAACGGAGAGAGGCTTCCCGAGCGAGCCAACCGCATGGGTGCTTCGATCTGGGCTTGGCGCTCTGGCGTAGCCCGCCGCTCCGGCGTGCCTATTTGTTCGCCACGGGCCCCGCAGATCTCGTGCGTTCATGAAGCGTTCCTGTCGTCGGGACGCGTCAGGGCACCACATCGGCTTTCGGAAAATCAATGCCCAGATCTTCCAATGCCACGTAGTGCCACGGGTAGGGCTCGGTGATCGCAAACGCGACATCCGACAAGGCAACGGCCTTGGCGGTGATGTTGTCAGCGTGTTCCTCGCGATAGCGGTCCGCAATCATCCGGCGCGGCACGATCAGCGTCGTATACCGAGGGTCCAACTCCAATGCCTCGGTTTGGATACGCCACTCGCGCTCCCACGTCCAGTCGATATTGCGGGCGCCCTCGGGCTCGTACTTGACGTAGCGATACTTCATGCTCTCCGGCAGCTCTTCGTATTCATGATGTTCGCCATAAATCACGGGCCGGCCGCCCTTGGCATACAGCCAGTCTTTGCTCACCATGAAGCCGAACGGTCGGTAGCGCATCGCACCAGGTGTGGTGGCCATCGTTTGCGCCAGCGCGGTGAGCGGTGCCTCGGTAAAGCTCACGACTTTGTGACCGCCATGGATATCGTACCGGGAGTGGCGCAGCTTCTTCTCTCGCAGGATGGCGTCAAACGCCTCCTCCGCCGACATTTCTTTGGTGTCGCGGGTCAAATGGATTAGCCGATTGGAAAGGTCGCCTCGAATCATATTTCGTTGCTTGATGATTGTTGATCTCCTTGACGGTCGCCCATCCGTCACCGTTCCAAAATTGGTGCCTTCCGAGTTTTGGTGTAGTAGATCCTGCTTCGCTGTTTCATTTGCAGGACCTCTACTGCTCACGCATCGTCTAGTATCTTGCATCCACCATTTGGATCCACAGCCGTTCTGCGACGCTCGCGGCCATGAAATGCGGCTGCCGCCAGCGAGTTCGCCTCGAATAGTATTCAGGCCAACCCACGCATCGCTCCGATGCAACTTTACTACATCAGGCGAGCCACACGCACGATACGGATGCCTACCCGCCAGGCTTCTGAGGATGACGTCTATAATTCTGATAGTCAATCGCCCGGGAGTTACGAAAGATGGGACATTCACAAGCTGAAAAGGCCAATAGCCGAGAGCGGATCCTCTCGGCTGCAGCACAGCAGATTCGTGAGTCGGGTCTCGAAGCCCTCAGCGTTGGCGGTCTGATGAAGAGCGTCAGCCTTACGCACGGTGGTTTCTATAACCATTTTAGTTCCCGCAACGATCTCATCGTGGCCGCCCTGGAACGTGCACTAAGTGAGGGCGATTACAGTGCGCCTCCTAGCGGCGTTCAAAATAAGATCGGGACATTCAGTGCTCTCGCGAAGAGCTACCTGAGTCGCGCTCATCGAGATTCACGGGCCACTGGATGTGCAATCGCGGCACTCGCTTCGGACGTTGCACGCTCGGAGTCCGGAGCTCGAGAGGTCATGGAGGATCACGTCGAGCAATTCATCGATGAGTTCGAGGATGCGCTTGGTGACCAAGAGGCCGCTATGGTGGCGATCAGCACGATGGTGGGCGCGTTGATCCTGTCACGGGTGGTCACAGATCCGAAGCGCTCAGACGCAATACTGAAGTCTGCGAGAAGCTATGTGTTGGCCTTGGACGCAGCTAGTGCGCAAGGCTGACCTTGGCCATAGCCAGTCTACAAGAGACGGTTCTAAGCTCCGGAAGTATGGCCGCACAATCGCTTCGTTGACTTCGCCAAGTGCTGAGGAAATGGCGCTGCAAGGCACTTGTTGACCTTCCGCTCGAGTGCGCAGTGGCAACGCCGACCGTCACCCCTGGCTCGGGCCTGAGCACTCTCATGCTCATTACCGCCACGTGCGACGAATAGCACGCTTCGTATCGCCTGCCCCATTGACGCGGGCGCCACACATCGGGCAAAAGGCAGTTCTTTGCGTCCCTGCGCTTGACATTCAATATGGCGGTCATCATCATCCAGAATGATTGTTATCATCCAGATGTGAGCGGTTTGACGAAGGCGTGGTTCCTCTGGAGGCCTCGCGGGCCGATGCTCGCGCGGGTATCAAGCTCAGCAGAGCTTGTTCGAGGCACCGTCTTGTGCTGAACAACGACAGTCCCTTGTCATCGGAGAATTTTTCCAACCGATAGTCGGGGAACACTCTGCTTACGAATTTGCGGCGTTCGTGGAGTAGAGATGGCAGAGTTTGATCACTGGCGAACCTTTGTGCGAGTTGTCGAGTGCGGTTCATTCTCCCAGGCTGCGTGCCATCTTCGCGTTGCAAAGTCTGCGGTGAGCCGCAGGGTTAGCGAACTGGAGTCAGATCTCGGCGTCACTCTACTAGTGCGCACCACCAGATGCGTCAAGCCCACGGAGATTGGGCACATGACCTATGTCCGCGCAATGAAACTGCTTGCCGAATTCGATGAGTTGGAGTCGGGAGCTGCCGGTCGAAGATCGAGCCTTGACGGTCTCATCCGCATTACGGCTCCATTGAGTTTCGCGTTGGGCCATATGCAAGGCGTCTTTCGGGCGTTCCAACTCGAAAACCCCAATGTCTGCCTCGACCTGCGTTTCAGTGACAGTCGTGCCGACATAATTGGTGAAGGTTTCGATTTCGCGATTAGGGTCAGCTCGGAGATTGATGGCTCTTTTGTAGCTCGTCGCTTGTGCTCGGTCAACCAACTTGTTGTCGCGAGTCCTGACTATCTTTCGCGAAACGGGGTGCCTCATACCCTGGAAGACCTAACGGAGCACAAGGCACTTTGCTATTCGGGTACCAGAAAAGTCGGAGTATGGAGTTGTTGGGAACGCGAGGGCATAGCACGCGAGGTCCAAGTGTCCCCTGTTATGGTGAGCGATACCGGAGGGGTCCTGCTGAACTCGGCTCTTGCGGGTGATGGGCTCTTGTGTGGGCCGACCTCTTTGACGTCCAACGCCGTCTCTGACGGACGACTTATTCCTGTGTTGACGCGTTGGAACTGGTCCAACATGGCTGCGTTCCTTGTCTATCCCCCGGATAGAAGAATGCCGCGGAGAGTTCGTGCATTGATGGATTCCATTGCCGCATCGTTTGCTGATCCCACGCCGTGGGATACGGCGATTGCGAAGCAAGTCCAACATGCACATCATGCTGTTGCTGGGAACGATCTAGATCGCGGTACGGCATGTCTGGAAGACGAGCGTCAGCCCCGATGCGCCGCCTGATGGTCGCGGCGATCTTTCCAGACGAACTCGACGCCGAGCGGTTCAGGGCATCGTCGCTGGATCGTTTCGTGGCCCGTTGTTGTCAGCCGCAGACCGGCTGCGCGAGGAGCGGAGGTATTTGTAAGGAACCGACGCTTGTCGGTTCCCAGTGACTAAAGTACTTCTCCCGCTGAGAACTGCCGCACCACCTTTGCCTCCGTCACACCGAGTGTTGTCGAAGCATAGCCCTCTTTGAGGACTGAGGCGTTGGGCAGACTCACGGGCGAAGAGAGTTAGTCGCGCAGCACCGAAGGTGAAGACAATGAGTGCGCCAAGGGGGGCATGTTCGTGCTCGCAGGCGTTACCTGGTCGCGGACGAACTTCGAAGCGTCCGTGGCCGATGACGGGACCGGCTCACTGCGGAACGTCAGGCCAGGCATAGCCATGGCAGCTGACGCGACACCAAAACCTAGCGCAAAAACGATGCTGTGCCGAAACTTCATTCGAATACCTCCTGCCAAAGTTGGAAAGGGCTAGTCCATGGCCGGCACCGCTTCGAGCTGCCGCGAGCAGCTCGCATCCCGGATTCCAGACTATCCATTTTTGCAGCGGCCGCCCGCTGCGACTATGAGTACATACATCGCATGCACTCCAACCTCCGTCTCACCTTTCATTGCGGATGCGCTGAAGGGCAAGCCGAACTTGTGAACCAGCTCCTACGGCCGTTGCGGGATGAGATTCCGCGCGAGAGTGCAGGCGACGCTGGGATGCAATCGGTTCATGAACAACGAGTCGTGAATCACGATCCTTGGTGTTCATGATGGACATGACCGTTGTCCGAGAGAAGATGTTCTCTGCTGAACATGCTGTTGCGTGGAGCAGATCAATAGGCGTAAGGCTCGTGGCCATCACGCGTCGCCGACTGGATCAGATTCATGATTGCGGCCGCACGCTGGGCAGTGCGCAGTGAGCCCGCAAAGCAAGTTCAACCACCGCGGGCGATAGCTGAGCCGAAGCGCAAAGCTTAAGTTGAGGGAAGTGGCGCAAGGCCTCGCAGCGCGTGATGTCGCGTGCGAAAGATGAGGTTCCGGAGGGGGGTGGATCGAAATGTGACCCTATGGCACCGCCCCTGCCCTGCACCACGTATTACTCGCTCCCGGAGAACGCTCAAGCGACGGCGTCGAGAGCAAGTGTTTGGGAGACGTGCGGGCGATTGCGGCGCTCCGGAAACAGTGACAAAGAACGTCAAGCCAGCGGCTGGCCATCCGGCTGGATCTTGAACGTTCCATTGTGTGAACAGGATGCGAAAGCTGCTCCCGGCTCAGGCGCCACAGGCTATTCGAATGGCTGTATTTGCATGATGTCACCGCTGACATGCAACTGGGCAATTCGCCATTCGTGGCACCCTGCCGGTAGGCCAGCAGGGCAATCTATTTGGCTCAGACTGGTTTGAGTGACGACGCGGCAATGCAGCGATTCTGGCGACATCCTGCCGGTCTCAGAGTAGTTCGTGGCCACCAGTTCGTATCTATCGAAATGCCATGCACCGACGTCAATTCGTTCGCTTCCCGGACCGTTGCGAATGTCTTCATTAAAGCGAATGAACGGAGCCGATCCAAGGCTCCCTTGATGACCGAAGTAGAAGGCCTCCTTGCGCGTCCCGTCAGGGCCAATCACCCAAAGGGCCAGATCCATGTCGTCCAGGCTTGCATCCCACTCGAGGGTGATATAGCCGACACAGCCCTCTCCGATGTCGCGTATGGCCTCCGCGGCCAACGCATCTTGTGAAGAAGCATTTGTTGTCGCTGCCTGAGCGTCAGGAAAGAGCGTTTTCAGGATCGCCTCGCCTAACCCACCGCTCACTGCTTCCAACGAGGGAGTTGCGTCGCCGATGAACTGTGTGCGGGATCGAAGCTCAGCAGGCAGCGCGGCGCTCAACGCCACACCATCTGCGGGTCCGTGATTGACGACGTGTACGGCCGCGCTCGGGCAGCTGCGCGCATAATCAGTAGCGGCCTGCGTGAAATTCGACGTGCTGGCATTGAGATAGTGCTTGCACTCCAGCACGTACGTGGTTCGTGCGCCCGTGGATTGCTCCAAGCTCGCTCGCACAATTCGAAAGTCCGGCTGAATCTCCCTTTTCCGTTTGCCGCTTCGCCCAATCAACGCCGAGCGCAGTTCAGCCCAAACGTCGAATTGCTGGCCGTTCCAGCTGTAGGATGCAAGGCGACTGCCTCCGAATTCGAAAGAGAGGACGCCCTCTACTGGATGGAAGTGGACGTCCGCGGCAACATTCTCGACCACTTGAAGCATGCGTGTCCCCACCCATACGGAGTACAGTTCGTGCCGACGCTTCCAAGTCGGTAGATTGAGTATGTCGAGCAGCTCCCGGACCGTGTGCTCGACCCATACCTCCCCCCACTCTATGCGGCTGAAAAGGCTAGAGAGCTTTTCAGCCACATCCTCAGCGTCGAGCTGCCCCGCAATCACCTTTTGCGCGACAGCGTTTGCGGCCAATAGGGTCTGGTGGTCCCAATAGTCTGTTGCGGCGTTTAGTTGCCCGAATAGCACGTTGCCGTCTGCGCGATTAAGGACTTTCTCCGCGGCTCGCCTGACCTTCTCCCGTGTGGCCCCATAGCTCAGCCATAGATCGAGGAATCCAGCAACCAGCTGGCCTACACGCGCAAGTTGTGTGTCGAGGAGATCGTGGCCCGTCGTCGGCATCGTGCCAACACTTGCAAATGCTTCAGGCCACTCGTGCGGGCGTTGTCGAGCGAGGTCGTCGAACACCCTCCATACAACCCACATGAAATCCAGGTTGGGTAGCAACGGCCGACTTTCCAGGGTTCGCTGGGTGCGAATTGTGGCTTCCTGAAACTGTTTGAGCGTTTCCTTGATGGGGTCGCTGACTTCGTCGAACTTGAAGCTGACACTTAGCGGTCGCCTCGACTGCTGTGCTTGGGCGGCATTCAGCACTTCCAGGATGCCCTGCATCATCAAGGCGAAGCCGCTCTGGCTATTGAGCACCTCGACCAGAAAGCGCTCAATCGTTACTGTTGGTTTGGGCGCTGCGCCATCCCGCATCAACCACGCTTCCAGCGAAGCTGCGGATTCAGGAACTTCCAGCGCCGTTCGCAGTGTGGCTTCGATATCGGCATCCCTGCCTGGCTTCCCGCCTTTCAACCGAAGTTCAAGCCCTGCGCCAGAACACAGGCTGCGCCACAGGTCCACTGCCGAAATGATTGTGGTCATCGTATCTCTCTGCTCAATGCTGCATATTGATGCGCTTCGTCAAGACGGCAAGGATTCTCAATCTTTGCCGCCCGGTCGTCATTCAGTTTGTATGACACAACGCTGGGCGTTCAAAAGCCCGCGGGGGTAAGGCGCACGCTTGATAGGGCGCGCGGCGCTTCGGGTGACGTTAGGCCGGCTACTGAGGCAACGACCCGCCTACTTCCTGAAATCTTCCGAGGTCAGCGCAATGGGTTCGATCGCAGGTACCTTCCTGCTTCGTGCAGCGGCATTCCTGATTCGCTCCCAACCGGCCATGAACGCCCCGGTCATTTCCGACTGGAGGTGGATGGTCGTGACCGACATCGCCGCCAGACCGAAGTGTTCTTCCAATGCTTCACGCACGACGTAGAACGTCTGGGCATGTCCGCCGATGACGTACTGGAATTCGACAGCCAGATCATCACCGAGCGAAGCTATCCTGACTTCAATGGGGTACACCATTGCATGAGCCTCCGAGCGCTTTCAAGTAGCACGAAATTACCACGAAAGCTCTATCTGTCTGCAAACCAGCTCGGGGCACAATTGATAGCCGTTAAGACAAAAAAAAAGCCCGCAGCACGAAGCATGCGGGCCCGGGATAGTGTCGTGGGGTCAGTCACGATACACGTATTGTGACAGGTTGTTTTCTGAATGTATTCCCCACTGTAGAGTGACAGACAACCGTGGCATGCAATGACTCAAAGGCGGCCCTCATGACTTGATTTTCATCTACTCAAGCCGTCGAAACAAGGCTCAGCACGCTGCGTGGTACGTGAAACTCCTACACAGCGCGTGGAAAGGAGCCGTGACGCGTTACCGACCGAAAGCGTCGCTCAGCCACTCCTGAATTCCAAAGAAGTCCTTTAGGGTCATCTGGTGAGAGATGCGCTGTTGAAATTCTTGGGATGGCTTGGTAAAAAATGACGTGGTCGCGAGGATCCCTGCAGTCGCCCGCTCCGCTTGCACAACGCCATGGAGCTGTCGGATCAGGCCAACGCCCACCCGATGGTCGGGCGCGTACTTCTTGCATTCCACGACGTAGAGGAAGCTTCCGAGATGGTCCTTCTTCGCTGCATAAATGTCTTTGCCACCGTCGCCGCTTTTCGGCGTTAACGTAACCTCATAGCCAAGTAGGTCGAGCAACTCCGCAACGAACTCTTCGAACCGATACGGCGAGACGTCGTAGAGGACTCCCGGGTTCCGATGTGCCCGTTCCAGAAGCCTGTCGCTAACGCTACGGACATCTGCGATGATTTGTCGACTTTCCGGCGTATCCGCTGCGATGGGATTGCCATCGACGTCAACAAGTCCGCTTTGATCGAAGCCGCGTAGCCGCGTCAATACTTCGCCCGGTGACAGCTGTTTTGACGTCAGTAGATCCGCGAGAAAGAGCGTCGCTGCAACGTTGCCGGAAAGTCGGTTAAAGAGCTGAATCTTTGTGCTGTAGGCACCCCGAGCCCCAAATTTTTGAAGGAGGTCTAGAAACTCCTGCTGGCTAAAGCCATTCAGCTTGATGATTGAGTCGAACGGGGGACCAGAATGGTGTCGACGTGAGGTGACGATGATCCGGGCGCTAGGTCGGCGCCTTCGAAGCATCATGAGCTCTGCCGCAAGCTTACTTGCAGGGTGATGATCCGAGTCGTCAATGACAAGGAGGTATGGCGCGGCCGGAGAACTGACACTCGCGTCAACAGTGTCTACGGTTGATTCGAACGGGCTGGTACGAACGTGATAAACGCCGGCGGCGAAATATTCACGGTTCACGACGCCGAACATGTTCGCAAGCGCAGTCTTACCCATGCCAGCGTCGCCGAGGATCGCCACGACTTTGGTGGGTTGGTCAACAAGCATCCCCTGCAGGGCTTCCAACTCCCGTTGCCGACCGGTAAAGGCTCGGTCGATCAGGAAATCGTCGCCCCACTGAGGATCATGAAATGCGCGGTCGAAATCGCTCATCGTGGGAACTTCAAGGGGCCAGCGGCGCTGCCTCGAGCCGAAGCCGAATTGCGCGAGCGCCTACGGGAAGGAAGAGCCACTGTTCGGCTACCGGACGCCTTGTAGCACGCGTGAGCGCATCCGCGTATGCCGCAAGCTGCGGACCATGAGATTGCACGAGTATATTGTCATGATCTGCACCACCTGGGTTGGATTTATGGTCCAGGAGCACCCAGCCCGCTTGCGTGTCGACCAGGAAGTCGATGCGACCGCGGGTGCGGCTGCCATCTCCCCGATCGGATTCCACCGGAACCTCGGCATGAATCGGCCGGCCGGGCCAACGCGTGTGCACCCAGTCTAGGAATGCTTCGACTTGCCCCTTCGCAGCGGCAGGGTCAATCGCGCCGGCAAGCCCCCAGTTGCGCAGGATCAAGTTAATCTCCCTGGCATCCGCAGTGCCGCAAACCGCCGCCCGCGCGATGCACAGGTGCAGGGCACTTCCGAGGTCTGCCATGTTGATATGGCCAGGCACGGCAATGCGGGTTCCCACTTGATGCACTTCCGCAACGGAGAAATTGCCGCCGAGCGCATCGCTCGGACGGCGCCACAAAGTGCCCGCAGTCGATTTGGGCGTGGACTTAAACCAGTTGATCGTGGTGGGTTCGGACTTGCCCGGGCCATCTGCGCAATCCGTAGCAGTCCATTCCTGAGTGTGTCGTATGAGACGCCTTCCGCCTGGCAATTCCACTTCGCCACTGGAGCCGAAGAGCAATTCGCAGGCGTTGACTTCAGCTACCCATTGACGGTTTGGCTCCTTTCTGACGCAGGAGACAAGCGCCATCATGTCGCGCGCGCGGGTCATGCTGACGTAGAGTAGCCGCCTATTTTCTGCCAGGGCGTCGCTGGCCATTGCTTTTCCAATGGCCGATGTTTCGGCATGCGCGACCGCTTGGGATGGCTTGCGCTTGCCCCATGTCTTGAGCCAAAAGTGTATGAAACGATTGGCAAGTGGATCCTTGGGATCGAATGCTCCCTCCGTACGTGCGCGGACGTCCCAAAGCGCGGTACGAGCGTCGGCGCCCAGGCTCGTGAGGACGACAGCAGGCCATTCCAGGCCCTTCGCGCCGTGGTGAGTCAGCACGCTGACAGAGTTGTCGGGGACCACCGCTCTGTCATCGTCGCCGTTGGCTGCCAGAATGCCAAGCCAACGCACGAGGCCGCCAACGGTGGCCGGACGTCGCGTAGCGATGCACTCATCCTCATATGTCTTGCCAAGCTCAAGGAGCGCCTCAATGTTCGCGAGGCGCAACCTCGCTTCATGAGAGGAGTCGGACCACTGGCTCACGACTTGCGCAGCGTGGGACTCGGCCTTGGCCAACTGCAGCGCCTCCAACGGAGTCAACGCGTCCAGTGCAGGCCGCAGCGCTTCGAGCCTTGTCAGCAGGGGGTGGGGGCTCTCGCCGCAGATCATCCATTCGTGGTCCCGCCCTTCTACCACTTCAAGGTAGCGGAATCGGCTCTCAAGCCAGTTGTTGACCGGAACACCGTCGGCGAGCGTTAATACCAATGCGGTGGCTACGGTATCGTTTCGGTCAAGCATCCGGCGCAAGCAGGCGAGGACGAAAAGGACCTCGGGCGTACCGAGCAGCCCCGCTCTCGGGCTGGAAGCAGGAATCCCCCAGGTCGCAAGGGATGCCACCGCAAGTTCGACTTCGTCGTTCTTCTTGCACAGGACCGCAATGTCGCCCGCCCGGATGTCGCGCAGTTGCTTGGTCTGCTTGTCTTCGACCTTCACGCCCGATCGCAGCAATTCCTGAATTGCGGGGCCTAGGGCAAGATAATCGGTCTTGTTGTTGTTGCTGATGAAGTTCCAGTTATACAGGGTGGGCTGGCCATCGATATCGTTCCGTGACGGGTCGAGCCGGACGGCCAGCTCGTCCAGCTCCTGAGAGAAGGCCGGTACGAAAACGGAATTGGTCAGGGATACCAGCGCGGGGGTCGATCGACGCGATACCGTGAGGGGCTCTCCTAGCTTGACGTCGCCTGTCTGAACCGAGGACAGGATGCCAGTGATCAGCGAGGAATCCGTGCCGCGAAAGCCGTAGATGGCCTGCTTTGGGTCTCCAACCCAAACCGAGCGCTTGGCAAGTTCGGCCAGCTCGACAAAAAGCGCGAGCTGCAGTGGACTCGTGTCCTGGAACTCGTCAACCATCACGAGATCAAGTTCAGCGGTCAGCGCGTCGCGCACATCCTGATTGCTCCGAACAAGATTGAGCAGCAGAATTTCCTGGTCGCTAAAATCCACGCTGCCGATGAGGCGCTTCATTTCTGCGTAGCGGTCCAGGGCATCGGCAGCCAGCTGGAAGGCGAGTTCCAGGTAACGGCGAACATCGGTGTGAAACTGGGGGTGTATCTCATGGGCCTGGGCTGCTTCGGCAACGGGTCTGACATGCTCGCGCATCGGCGCGCCAGCGTTGATGCCACCCGCCGCAATCCAGTCGGGCCAGGTCCAGCGCCCATTCCGGAAGCCTCGGCTCAGCCGCTGAAGCTCGTGTAGGCCCTTGGTCATGACGTCCGTCACCTTGGTCCCTGCCGCCGTCAGCGAATCGATGGCCTTGGCAACTTCCTCCTCGGCGAGATCCAGTGTCTCTAGCAAGGCGAGCGCCGGATCGGTTCCGACTGCCGGAGCTGGCCAGTTGGCAAGCATCAGATCGGCATTGCGCGCGCCCATCTGCACGAGTGCTGCCGGCTCGATGTCATTGTCGCGCGCAGCCTGTACGATTTTGCGAATGGCCTTGGCCCATTCATCTGCCTCAATGCCAAACCGCGTTGTCAAGGCCGACAGCTCACTTTGACCCGACTCATCGAGGGTGTCGGCCAGGGCACTATCAATCAGACGTCTTGTCTGGCTTTCACTAAGAACGGTCTGCTCCGGCGGCAGTCCGAGTTCGAAACAAAACCGCTTGAGCAACATGCCGCAGACGCTATTCACCGTCCCGATTTTGGCTTGGCCAAGCGCAGTCGCGAGGTTCAGTTTCCCGGTGGACAGCAGCCAGTCCCGTGCTCGCTCACGAAGCTCGGTTGCAGCTTTGACAGTAAAAGTCGTGGCGAGTATGCCCTCAGGACGCGCGGCCCCGCTCTCAAGCGCCTCCGAGAGGGTCGATGTCAGTCGATACGTCTTGCCGCTGCCGGCGCCGGCGCTGATGAATTCGATCTTGCTCATTTGTCCCATCCCCCCAGCAAAACGAGGAAATCTTCATGCCACGGTCCCAGTTTCTCCACCGCCAAGGCGCCCTCCGGCGTCTGGTAGTCCTTGAGATCCGCATCTCGCACAACCTCGATCTGACCGTGATTCCACTGGGAAGCCCTCCATTTCCAGCTTTCTTTTGCGCCATCAAGAAGGTTGGCCACGGTCACGCCTCCCTTCGGGACTCGGACTTGTGCTGCAGGAAACAGGTCTGACGAAGTGATATACACCGCTCCGGACTCAAAAATGAAATAGCCCACCGCTGCCGGTGTAATGCTGAGCTTCTGATGCAGCAAGGTGGCGTAAAGCGCGAGTTGTAGATGCTTGCCGTCGAGTAGCAGACTTGCGTATTTCTTGTCGCCTCGCCACTTCATGTCGAATGCAACATAACGCCCGTCCAATAGCTTGACGAGCAGGTCAACTTTGCCGGTGAGCCCGACCGGACCCAGTGTCCCGTCGACCTCGACCTCTGTACGGCATTCGATTGCGCCGGCGGCCCTCAGGTGATCTAGGAGCGAGCAAATGGCGCCCTCACAGATAGACTTGAACCTCTGGAGGCTCAACCCTGCCCCCTGCATCAGCAGCGGCGCGCCTTCGGCCTCAAGCAGGGATTCGACCCGTGTCCGAAACCAGACTATTGCTTCGTCATTGGACTTCGTGAGGGCCTCAGGATCCTGGAAGAGTTCTTCGATGAAGCGATGGGCCAGTGTGCCCAATAGCCTGTTGTTTTCCTCGGCTGACAGCACGTTGGTGGCCTTCAGGCGCGCCGCCCTTTTCAGGCCAAATAGCGCAGGATTGTTGTAGAGCTCCGTCAGTGAGGTATATGACAAGCCTTCCTTGGGCAGCGCAATGGGCTTCTCGAGCGCAATGTACTGAGGCGTCTCGGGCAATTCGACCCGCGTTACCTCGAACGCAAGTGCACCGACGTGAGCCGCATCAGGCTCAATGCTTAGCTGGCTGTCAAGCAAGCCAGGGGCAAGCCGAGCGAGTAGCTGGCGAAATGGGTGTTCCTCTGTGCCCGAGGGAGGCAGTACGAGGCAAAACCGCTTGCGGGCTGCCAGCAGCGGGCGCAGCCATTGTTGCCCGAGTAGCCTCAGGCGCTGCTGCGGATCAGACAGGCTCACTCCCATCTTGCGCAGCGCATCTTTCTCCATCGGCGTCCACGGCGACTCAGCGGGAAGACTCGGGGAGGCGGGCATCCACCAGATCACCTCATCGGCAGGATCGATGCACGTGGCTGGCGAGGTGCTGGAGCGCATGCAGCCGACTTGAGCGTTGGCGCGCGGATTCCTCGCACCAACAGGGGTTGCATGGCCAATCAACTGCTCGAGCTGGCGAGGTACTAGTGTCGCGATCTGCTGCGACTCGAGTTCTTTCAGCCCCTCCAGAATGGCTGAGCACTGCTCATAGGCGGGCCCAAACGTGGCGATGGCATCGGGATTGGCCAGACGACGACGATGCGATTCCTGCAGCTTGCCAATACGCAAGGCGATCTGATCCAGCGGCGCGCCAGTGTCGCGCGACCAGCGCTCTCCCTGCAGCCAGAAATCGACCTCCTGCGATAGTGATTCGCCGCCCTCCAGAGCCGCAAGCGTGTTTCGTGCATTCACCCAGTACTCTCCGCCAATCCCAGGTTGCTCGGCCAGGGCTTTGGACAGAACGGAGCGGGCACTGCGGCTGAATGGTCCAACCGGATGCACGAGGAACTCCATCAGTTTTCCAGCGTCAACCGGCTCCCAGCACATTTCCAATGCGAGCGCGGCAGCTTGAAGCGCTGGCCGCAACTCGCTAGGGTTTTCAAAGCCGCTGCACACCCCTCCGCTCGCCATGAGGGTCGTGTCGACGGCGTCGCCCCCCGACTCACAAAGGAATAGTTGATCCGCTGGCTGCGTGGTGCACCGGGCACTGAGCCAATGCTCTGCTGCTTCGTGCGTCGACGTGGCGAACAACTGCACACTGCCATCGAGTGCCGAGCGTACTTCCCGATTGAGGACACTGCCCTCCAGTACCGCTTGCAGGGCTTGCTCCTGAAGCTCGCGAAGATAGCCCTCACCCTGAGGCTCGGGTTGCCATTCCTTCACGCCTGGCAACGCCTTGAGTAGCTGCTGCCACGCAGTAGGAAAACTGTCTGTCGGATCGACCAGGACAATGCTTGTGATCGGCGTCGGACCTGTTGCCAGCGCCGCAGTGACAGCGTGCACCCGTTCAGGTTCCCCAGGAGGCAGCCCGGCTGACAATGCTTCCACTTGCGCCAGTTCGCGCAATCGTCGGGGTACATCTGCCGACGCCCTACCATCCCATCCGGCCAACCGCAGTTCGTCACGCCACGCCAGTAGCTTCGCCGCCGCTCCGAGGCTGTCGACTCGCAGGGTTTTGCTATAGAACTGCTGTCCGTCGTCACATTGTCTGAGGTAGCCCAGGTAGGTGGCGACGCGTCGTGCGACGGACAAGGGCGGCCGCGAGAGTCCCAGGTACGTCTCCAGCAATCCGAGAAATCCGTTCCGTCCGAGCGTTGCGCTCGCGAAGCTGTTCGTTCGGGTGCCGCCTCGATGGCCATCGAGAGTCAATCCAAATGTCACGTGCATAGGGATCTTGAAGTGGTTATTCGGTGAAGGCGTCAAGCGAGATAAGGAAGAGGGCCAATGCTGTCAGGCGAGGCTAGTTCTCCAGTGCGAGCCTCGCCATCTTCTCCAAAATGCTCATTTTGGAGTTGTCGCCACCAACAAGGATGCCGTTCGTCATGGTGTGCAGGTAGAGCTTGACCAGGGCATTGTCGAGAAGCCCTGCATTGACTTGGGCTCCACCCCGGTCATAGAGCATGAGGTCACGCATGCCCGACAGGGCATCCCCCCCGCCAGTGATTCCGCCCGCTGGCGGCACGAACACACGCACGAACCCACCGCGATCCTGTACCGCGATGCGTGTGCCATTGCGCTCGTTGCGCGGGGCTTGGCCGGCTTCGAACATGGAGATGTAGTACGGCAGAACATTGAACTTCTGACTTTTGGAGTAGAAGTTACCCTTGCCCGTCTCTCCTCGGCCCGTCAGATGTTCAGCTTGAGCTCTGAGCGCCGACTCCACGTTCTCGTAGGCGTCGTTGAGCACGACATAAGGGACGAGCGCCTTTCCGGAATAGGCCGTCAGGCGATATCCAGTCGCGCGATCGATGATCCAGAACTGGTTATTGCGTATGGATTTGCTGTTTGGAGGTTGTAGGAACGGATACTCCATGACCCGATCGATGGCAGTGGCTTCCGCCTTGGACCATGGGGATCGGAGGACCCTATCGATCGTGACACCACGAGCGTCAAGTGTTACGTCGACAACCGAAATCAGTTGCTTTGGCGGGACTTTGCCGTCCATCCGTATCTGGCGGGTGGCCAACAGCGTGAAGGATCCCGGGAGCAATTCCTCAGGCATGCCAGGAATCGGAATCGCCTTCACCTTGCGTAACGCTTCCTTCAGGGAGAGCTCCACCAGGCAGCGTTTCAATGCTTCTTGCAGGGGGCGATCACTTTTGTTGATGCGGCCAGGCATCATTGCCGCAAGTGCCGCGGGTGAGCAGTCAATTCCCTGCATGGTAACGGAGATATCTTCCGCTTCCATCAGGTGGCGGTACTTCAATGTCGTATAGGGATCAGCAATGCAGTCGCCTCGCGCGAGGCCCGCATAGGCGGCACTTGCGCTAGTGGCACGCAACTCGCCACCAGCATGAAGTTTTGCAACGCGAATCGTTCCGTCCTCCCCTTGACTTTCGCCATTCAGAAAGAGATAGCTGGTTCCTGCTTCCAGTGCTTCGGGGACTGTTTCGGCCGTCGAGACGATGGGTGGCTGAAAATGGATCTTCTTGGTTCCCGCGACATGGTATCCATCCGGAAAAAACTCGGCCAACCTTTCAAGCGGCTTGATCGCCTCTGCGGTCATCGGGAGACCGGAGGCATTCACTACCTTGATCGGCTGCTGGAGACTCGCGACCGGCGCGAGGGGGATGAATCCCTGATCGACCCAATGTGTCGCGTAGAAGGTATCGCGGCTTGCCCTAACTTCTGCCTTGGCAAACAGATCCAGCGCGAATTCCAGGATGATGTTGAGATAGTAAAGCCTGGTCTGCCTGAATTTTCGCCTGTCGAACGTGACTCCAACCAGGGGTTGTTCACGCGCATCGAGTGAGACGAAGTCATCCGCTACAAGGCGCGCTACCTCGACCATGTGACCGCCGCCGACGGCGACGAGCTCTTTTGTCAAGGACGGCCTATCCTGCGCATCCTTCTTGCGCAGGAACGACTTTGCTGTGAGACCACAGAGCAAATAGTTGAACTTCGTATTGACCTTGAAGTCCACCTCTGCCAGGTTCACCCGTCGTTTGGTGGCTTGACTTGCACTACCAAGGTAGACAGACGGACCAAAGCCCCCAGACACAAGCATATCCTCGGCATCTCGCACGCCCGCCTCGATAAGATGCTTGGTCAGCATCAGTTCGATGAACATAGCAGGTGAGCTCGCAGCTGCGGCCACCATGCCAGCCGTGTCAAGATTCGGCGTTCGCCCCAGATACCAGGCCTCTCTTGGGGTGACAGAAAACGTGAGTTTGCGAGCCGCAGAGTCGTCGAGCCCAAGATCTTGTGCGATTCGCGTGCGAACGAGCCTTGCTCGTTCCTGATAAAACTGCCTGCCCGTTCGACGCAAGCCCTCTTCAGCCTCCCTATCGAATTCGATTCGTACCGGCGCGAGGTGACCTCCGGTCTCTGCCTGCCATCGCGCAAGCCGTGCGGCGACATCCTTCAATGGCTCGTCAAAACGGATGGAGCTCAGTCGGGCGACTGCAGGTTGGCCTTCAAACTTGTAAATGGGCATGGTGCTTATTGACCAAGAAGTACCGCGGCAAGATTCTGGTTTGACGTCCAGCCGCGTGCGCCGGTGGTGTTTTGCAAGAATAGCGACATGAATCGAATCGTACCGCCCCCGGATTGGCGAGCGGCGCTGTGCTTGTGGGCGCCGTACAAGTTCAAATAGACAGCGTGAACTGTCATGTCGGGAAACAGTGCTTGCAATCTTGCATGTTTCTCCGTTGCTTCCTTCTGCAGGTCCTGACGTTTGAGGCGGTCGGTACTTCTGGCCCAGTTCTTCATGTCCACGGCGACGAGGGCTCGATTTGGTGCCACGAGAAAGTAGTCAAAGAGCTGATAGAGCGCTGCCTGCTGCGGGTGCGTATCGAGGTTCAGATACTGCACAGGAGCGCCGACCGGTGCCGTCGTGCCTACGGAGACATTGAACTGGTTTTTCACATAGGCCTCGAACTCGAGCTCGGCGAGATAGCCTTTCATGATCTCGGTGACAAACCAGGGCTGGGGGAACAGCCTCACTTCCTTACCGCCCTGATTCGCTACGAACCCCGCGTGATGACGCAGCAGCTGCTTCGTTTCCCGGGAAAGATGCGCCTGCAAGCCATCTGGCGCGAGACTGCCCGTCCAGTCGTAGATGTCCGTTGCATCTGCGGCATCTGTCAGAATCGACTCCGTCGTTTCGGAGATGGAGAGAACGCGCGTGTACGGCTCAGCGCCCAGGGGGGCTTCGAAGTAACAGCCTTCTCGATAGGCTTCCGGCACCCCGTATCGCTTGAGCTTTGCCAGATACTTTCCCGGATCCTTGAACATGGACGGGTCGAACAACGCGCTCCACATCTTGCGAACGTCCTGATCGCTGCGAAAATGCCCGGGCATGTCCGCCGTGAATTCGCGAAATGCGATCGCCTTCTTCAGGCTAGCTGCAGAAGCGGTCCTGCGCTCCTCGGGCGATTCGAATATGGCCGTGCTCTTGTTGTGATGATCCAGGGCAGCAAGTACCGCTCTCTGGGCTGGCGACGCACGGAGCCGAAGTTCACCTGCATAGCTCAGACCAAGATGCACGCAACGGAGGGCTTCGGAACTCAAGTAGAGGTACTGATCGCCCATTTTCGCATCCGGGCAACGCTCCCCTCTTCCCAGCGCCTGGAAGACGGTTCGGGTGATATCGACAACATGTTCCCGCCGCAGTCGCTTCCAGCGGTTCCGGGAGTACTCATAGAGAAAATCTCCACGGGACATCAAGCGCCAGGTTTCCTCATCATCCCGGATGACCTGAGCGAAGCTCTGGAACATCTGCATCGAGAAGCCTCGGCCACTCGGCCGAGTGTGCTCTGTATAGTACGGATCGTTAAGCAGGCAAAACAGCTCGAAGTCCTGCTTGACGCCGTTCTTTCTGACTATGAAATTGATACCCCGGGAAGCCGATGCGTAGGCCGTCCAAATCAGGACCTTGGACTTGCCGACTTCCAGGGCGCTTTCCAGCTCCTCATTGAACTGCCCAAGGTCGTCCGTCTCCGTCGCCATCCCGGTTCGGGACAGCTCCCGTTTCCGAAAACTTGAAGCGTTATAGAGGATGATCGTGATTTCGTCGGACGCTCCGCCGGCAGCATACGTCGGGATCTTGCCCGGCTGCACTGTAAAGTGATGCCCGGTCCGGTCATGCTGCCGTACCCAGCCGCTGGCGTCGTTGGCCAGACCCATGAGGCACGTGCGCATGTGTGACACGGTCTGGCAGAGAACAAGTCCGGAGCGTAGCTCGCTGGAAAGCAGGCGGTCCAGGCTTGCAACAAGGCCCGCGAGCTCGTTTTGCTTGTGCCGATTGAGAAGAGCGTAGCCCTCCTCGCCCCGATCGGGTATCTGGGCGTAAAAGCGCTGCAGCAGGCCCTCGTAATTCGGGGAGGTATCAAAGTGTGCGGCTGGATTGGAATCATCCAGGATGGAGACGTGCCGCTCTCGTTTTAGGAGGTACGCATCTGCCTGGCGGGAGACGATCTCCAATTCTTCACGCGTCATGTCGAAGAATATGCCGCTTTTTTCTGTGAGCACGTCTTTAAGGCGGCGGACATTGAACGCGCCAGACGATGACGTCGCTAGCCCACCGGTGGCACTCATCAGATAGACGCCATTTGTTCTGCCCAACGCCCTGGAAATATCCTCCTCGGGGGTCGCGCGAAGCGACGTGATGGAGAGCGTCAGGCTCACATCTGCCGGGCGGTTGTACTCCTCTGCCTGCCGCGGGCTTTCCTCAAGCGTGACAAGACTCTTGGTCTCGGAGAAAAAGAAGGCATCCGTTAGTAGCTCGTCCGAACTGGTGTCCATATCGAGGCCTTCTTCGGCAACGGCACCTTTGAAGAGGCTACGGGCATCCTGGCGGAATTGTGTGAGGTTGGAATATCGCTCAATGTCCTGCTTGGAGAAATCCACGACGCCGTCACCGCTCTGCCTGGCCAACGTACGGGCCATGAACAGGACAAACTCCAAGTAGTGAAGTAACGTGAATGCATTACGTGGTGCGGCGTCTTCATGGTATTGCAACCGAATCGTCTGGTTGCCGGTGTCCCGCTGGAGCTGTACACGTTTCAGGAACTCGGTATCCATGACACTAGCCGATTCCGTGAAGAAGGTCTGGTGCGGCTGGTCCAACACCTCCCCGTAGGTCGCACGGCTCATGGTAAAGAACTTCTTGTCATAGACAAGGTCCCGAAGCTGCCGGAATGATTCGTATCGGGTCCGGTCATCCCATTTCAGTTCCTGCACATAGTCGCGCAGTTGCTTGAGTACACGTGCTTTTTGACGAAAGCGCTTGTAGCCGGAGTGCACGTCGTTCTTGTCGTGCAATTGCTGCAGGACTTCCAACAGTTCGGTATCACTGAACCGGGTTGCTGGGAAGTCCTTTCTGTCGCTGAGCGCTTGACGGAAGATCTGTACGCGGCGCTCGTCCGAGATGAATTTTGCGCTGGTGCGGATCTTTTCAAGTTCAAACTCCCGGTCAACGGGGGTTGCCACTTCGGCGAAATGCTCAAGATGGTCATACACCTTCGCCGCGAGCACCACGTTGCCCTCGGCTTTCTCGAACGCCAACGGCCATTTCAGATCAAAATAGGTGAAGAACTCGGTGATCACCACGTTTAGATCGTTGCGCCCCGCCGGATTGACGACGGACTTGCGTTGGTCGAAGAGGTACCAGTATGAGTCCTCCTCTTCATCGACAAACGTGACGACGCGTAGGGAGTCCCTTCTCTTGGCCATCCGGGGCGCAAGCGCGCTCTTCTCGCTGTTCAGTTCCTCCAGAAAGGCGGGAAGTGTCTCGAAATCCAGCGGGCGGCACCTCCTCTTGTCCTCGTCGTAAATGTAGACTTTCTGGCCAACCTGGGCTTTGGAGGCGGTGCTGACGATTACCCCTGGTGCATCCATGAATGCCTGAAGCGGATGGAGTCGTCGCACCATCTCTGCCACGGATGGCGCAGTCAGTGGTCGCAAATCACGACGGTCCAGGGCGCGGCTGGTGAGGTCAAGCTTAATCAGGCCGACGGTCAATCCGTCTGCTAAAGCTCGTGCACGTCGCGCTGAACGCAGATAGGTGGACCTTGTCTCTTCGTACGCGTCATCGGACACCCCCATCCCGAGAAAGGGCGATTCCTGGGATAAGGTTGCCTTGACACGAAGTTCTGCAAGGCGGGCGTCCAAGCTCGACTCCTGATCACCTTCTGCGAACTTGGCGAGTTCGCTCAGTGTCGATGGGCTGCTGTAAAGCCAGGACACCAAGGCTTGGCAGCAGGAGAAGAAACTTCGGTCATTCAAGTGGTAGTCGATCGAATAGAGGCGGTGTACGGGCACCTGTGCGCCACGCGCGCGAATGGCTTTTTCGATCTCGTCGCCATATTCGCGTGAGCGGTTCTGCGCACGAACATCCTCAGAAAATCCAGCCACGATCGACTGCAATGGTGCGATAAACACCGGGATGACGTCGTACTTGGTCAGCAGATCAAGAGCGAAGACTGCCGCGGTATAGGTCTTTCCAAAGCCCGTGTACCAGTTGAGCATCTTGATGAACGGTCGCTCTTGCGAGGCAGTGAACGGCGCGAGGAAGCCTTTCTGATAAATCTCGGTGCCCGTTCTCGAAGGGCTCTGTTTGCTCATGGTTACCTTTCTTCGAATCGCTTGTGCCCACGGATCTATCCGTTGGGATACGGCAATGGACTGACAACCTTGGTTGATGTGCGGTCTGGCTGGCACTGCGTAACAGGCGGCGACACCTGCTTCCAACCGGCAGCAGGCACCGATGCAGCCCTTTCATTATAAATGTCACCTACAATGTATTGTCCACTACAATACAAGCAAGTGCAGCCTTCGTTGTTCTCTCTGAATCAGATTTGTCTGACATGCTCAGAGGCGGACAGTAACCAACAGCATTCGACTCGGCTTCGCTGGAATCGCGCAGAGGTGTCTCACTCTTGGGTGGTACGTCGGCTCTAGTCTGCGGCGGCCCTTTAGACCTTCTCCGGAGACCGAGCAGTACGGATCATGTCGAGACATAGGAGCAAGGGCCTGGAGTTCGACGCTGTCGGGCTACGGATCGACTAGCGCGTTGCATTTCGCAGGCATGTTGGCCAACCACCTAGTCATTACGCGCGATCGTGAGCGTCTGGCCGACCGGTCGAAGCCTTGATGTTGCTCCAACCGACCCAAGGTCGTCTGCCATCTTCACACTCGAAGCCAGCACCTCGCCTATGCGGCGCTGAGTTTGTGCCGGAGCCGTGAACCCATGCACATAGGTTCACAAAGAAGTCTCTTTTAATTTGAACGTCGGCACCTGTCCGTGGATTGGAAAAGCTCTCACAGCTTTTATTAGGTAAAGACTCGCCTGCAACGGTCGTTATTTCAGTGCTGGCAGCGAACCCCGCACCAGTATTTCTATGGGCGAGCGGTAACATTAGTGTACTGCTCGCCTCTTTTCCCCTGCTGACTGAAAAGTCTCTTGGCGGTTAATCGCATTTTAAGCGCCGACGAAACACCTTCCTTTAAAAGACGCACCATTGTGGGTCACCATGCGACCTGATCTTGTATTTTTCAACTCGCACTAGTGTGGCGGGCGCAATGGGATCGACTGCCGGCTGTCGTTAGCAACTCGACCGCCGATACCATCGGCTGGACCGACTTACTGATGGAGGGCACCTTGTCTTTGCCGCAGGCGCGCTTGAGCAGCTAATCAGCAATGCCTGCCGTTCGCTCGCCTTTGGAATCCGGAAATTGTCGAACCGACCACACAGGGGTCTCGGGGTGCAGCTGCGACAACGACTGCTTCACCTGGTTTCGCAGTCCCGATGCAGGCAGGCGTAATCACGATCTGATACGACCATTGCCATCCGCGCACCCACTCCCCGCCGCCGTTGGTGGCATATGCGGTGAGTAGACCCGTCGATTTACCCGCTGGGCGCATATAGGCATCCAACGACGAGTACTCTATATCGCCAACCCACCTCCAGCCGCGGCGCAGCGATTGGGGGGGCAAGGTTGCATACGGGCTTCCCTACTTAGTTACGCATTCCTTCCCATCAGTACCTGTGCAATCTCGAAGTACGATGGTGTATTTGCGGCTGGCTTACGCTTTTCAATTGCCTTGATTAATACAAGTCGACCCGTCACACTGTCATTTCATTTGCGTGACTTTTCTCGGTCTGCAATGCCAACTCACGCTGGCCAAGAGGGGGCAAACAGATGTGCGAAACCTTATTCTTTTTAGCCGCAACGTGATGGACGAAACTAGTCAAGTACTGACCAATTTTTCTGATCTACTGACGCGCCTAGTGCGTGATAGCAGCGGTTTCTCAATCTCGCTGTCGCCGGATTGGCAGCAGGGCCGAACTGCCTATGGGGGCCTGCTAGCAGCGCTGGCGCTACACGCCACGCGACAGGCGTTTGCTGACTCGCCGCCGCTAAGGTCCGCGCAGTTCATTTTCTTTGCGCCGGCCACGGGTGCGTTGCGCCTGACGCCGAGTATGCTGCGACGCGGGAAATCTGCTTTGTTCGTCGGAGTCGAAATCGAGAGCGAGGCAGGACTCTGCGCCAGGGCACATTTCTGTTTCGGTTCGGCACGGGATATCGATCCGGACTTCCTGGATGTGCCTCAGCCGGCCACCTCACCTGCGGATGAGTGCCCCGAATTTTTCACGTGGCCCAACCAGCCCCAATTTAGGCAGCACTTTGAAGGCCGCTTGGTAAAAGGCGGGCGACCCGGAAATCCCAGCAGCCGTCCGGAAATGCTCGTTTGGATGCGCCATCGTGATAAGCACGTGGCGGCTGACTACGTGGGATTGCTTGCCCTTGCCGATGCGCTCCCCCCGAGCTCATTCGCGCTATACGAGGATGCCGTGCCGCTCAGCACAATGACTTGGGCAATTGACTTCCTGACAGCGAAATGTCCGGTGTCCCCGGATGGATGGTGGCTACTCCAGTGCGCAGCCGAGTATGTGCAGCATGGCTACTCCACGCAAGGTACAGCCATCTGGAACTCTGCGGGGCAACCTGTCTTGATCGCGCGGCAGACAGTAGCACTCTTTAACAAGACCAACTAACCTCCGGCTCTATGGTCTCACCGGCCGTACATTGGGCGCTTGTCGGGGCCTAGCTAAGCCCGCTGCCGCGGCCGGTCGTCTTCCGCTGTTCGGCTCAACGCGCCGCCTAGCTTTGTGTTCGCACCTGGTTAGCCGTGAGATGCGGAAACCTGGCGGCGCACTCTGCGCGGATAAACCGTGCGAGTTCCAACACGGCTGGGCTCACGTAGCGCTCGCGGAGCCTCAGCAGGTAGACAGCCTCTCCGTAGGGCTGAAACTCCCACTCCGTCAGGAACTCCCTTAGCGTGCCAACCCTTAGCTCTTCGCGCACCAGGTATCGAGGCATAAAAGAGAATCCAAGGCCCTGCAGAGTGGCCAACTTGACGTAATTAAACTCCCCCACTTGAAATGAAGGGGCCAATTGCACTTCAACCGTAGCCGACGTTCGCTTATGACGTCCCGTGACGCGGCCGTGATTGCCGATAAAGGCAGCACCAACAAAAGGTGCGGTCTCGATATCGGCCGGCTTCTCGATATGGGGATGCCGCATTAGCAGTCGCGGCGCTGCGCACAACACATACTCGATGGAAAACAACTGGTGGGCAATCATTGACGGCGGCGGAGAGTCAGTCACCCGCACGGACAAATCCACCTCCTTCTGAATGAGGTCCGTCACAGCATTCTCGAACAGCAGTGAGACACCAATGTGCGGGTACAGCTTCGCGAAGTCAACGACGATATCGCCGATCGCTAGTCGCCCCAGGCCCGTAGGCGCGCATACTCTCACCCAACTTCGATTCTCGGATTCACCGACTGGCCTAGATATCGTCGACGCGACCGCCACGCCTAAAGACTCGCCCGCTCTTGCAATCACCATCCCTTCCGGCGTCGGCTGCCAAGACGAGCTGGTGCGATTGACGATGCAAATGCCGAGCTTTCGCTCAAGCTTACTGAGCTTGACACTGATGCTTGCGGCTGAGACCCCTTGCTTCCGGGCGAGATTGGAGATACTCCCTGCCTTCAAGAGCTCGGCGACGAAAAGTGCTGCGTTAGCCGTAAGGCTGTCCTTGTCGATCATCCCAGAGCTCGTGTAGTCATTCTATCTAGCAAGACTTTCGTCCTCGAGAAGTCGCCCATCCTCGGCACGGCTGCATCTTCCTAACTATCCTTGTGCGGCACGACGCGTGGTAGGAAGCCCGCTTCTGTTGCATTGTCCTTTGCCAACTCTAAACACTCTAGCAAACGAACGCGCTCGAATGCCAACCCTTCCTCAAAGGGAAGCTCAGATGCGGCCTCGACGCAATCGATGATTTTTGAGATCGCGGCGACCTCGCCCGCCCGCCTGTTTGCCGCAATGCGTGCAGCGTGGATCGCGCTCAGCGTTGTCGGACGATAGTTGAGGCCATCCATGTTTCTTGTACGCCGCAGCGGCGCGTGCGTACTAAGGAGACGACGCGCGTGAGCCACACATTCTTCGATTGGCTCGGCTAGGCCGACAATCTTGTCTACTAGCCCAATCGAAAAAGCTTCTATGGCACCGATAGCCCGACCACTCAGCATCAAATCAAGGCCAACGTGCGCGCCGACCAACCGTGAAACGCGTTGCGTCACGCCAGCGCCGGGCACCAATCTAGCTTGCACCTCCGGCATTGCCACTGACACGTTCTCGGACGCGACACGGTAGTGCGAAGACAGGGCAATAGCGACGCCTGCACCCGATGAGGCACCGTGCAGATAAGCAACAACCACCTTGTTTAGCGCCTCGATCCGATTGCAGAGATCCCCCAGGCTTGGCGCATTTGTTGGTACGCTGAACTCAAGGATATCAGCGCCCGCCAGCGAGCAGCAGTCAATGCAACAGAGCAGAACCGCACGGACCGATTTGTTTTCCTCTGCAAAGGCCAGAACGTCCGCCAAATCACGGCGAAGGGCCATGTCTTGCTGGGAATCACCCTCGATATGAACGACCAGGATGTCGTTATGCAACTCGAAGGAAACCGGGAATGTAACCTTGGTGGACGCCACTCTTCTACTCCTGAAAAACCATTGCAAGCCAACCAACCCTGACCATTCAATCTGAATGCTGACGCTTACACGAAGAGGCGAAACGACAATTGCCTACACGGCTGGCGGGCAGCAGCCACACTGTCCTTCTCGTTTCGCCAAAACACTACTGACCAGAAGGCTCGCGAGCAATCGGACTGCCGTGGAATCGCAGAAGCCGCCAATCGCCTCCATCTCTCTTCCACACCATCAGAAAGCGGTTAGCAATCTGGCGCAGCGTGCCGCCGACTTCGATATCTACATCGGAATCGCCATTGTCGATGACAATATCGCCGACGACGCTAAGCTCTCGGTGTTTCGCAACGATCGATCGGTAGCCGTAAGTGCCGTCCAGAATCTTGCCGATATACACCTCTTTCGACTCTTTACGACCGGACGAATGCACGTAGATCATGTCGTCAGAGAGGATGTCGATGAGCGCGGCCTCGTCAGCAGCGATCATGGCTTCGATTCGCTTTCCATCTGCGGCCAAGATCTGTCGATGCAGAGCATCCTCGGCGGCATCCTTGCGCTCTTCATTCATTTCATGAATCTCCAAAATATTCACTCACACACACTCAATTCGCGGCCTTAGGATTCCAGGAAGGCATCCTCGACCGAAAAGATTTCTACTCAGGCTTCAGATGCAGCGTCTTTATAATGTCGCCGAGCTGACGCGATTGGTTCTGAATCATGGTCATGAAGGTTGCCGTATCCACCGTCCATGGCTGGTTCGCGCGTGCCGTCGCGAACGCCTTGAACTCGGGAGAGCCGACCACACGGCGCGACGCCACTTCCAGGTAATCGGCGACCGGCTTCGGAGTGTTCGGCGGTGCAAACACCCCCATCCATGATGGAAGATCAATGTCGGGAAAGCCCGCGTGGGCACTGGTCTCGACGTTCGGAAACTCCGGGTCGGGCTTCGGTTGAAACACTCCGATCCCTTTCAGTTCTCCATTTCGGATACGGGGAGCGGCAGTGAATGGTGTGATCATGCCCAGTTCCACCTCTCCGGACTTCAGCGCCATCAGAGCCGGAGCATCCCCTTTGTATCCGATATGCTGAACGTCAATTCCTGCCTTCTTCTTGAAGATCTCCATGACAAGATGCGCGCTAGAGCCAATACCGATCGAGCCATAGTTCAGAGGCTGCTTACGGCTCTTGGCCAGCTTTAGCAGCTCGGTAAATGATGACGCCGGAAACGAAGGGAGTGCGACTAAAATATTGGGCTGCGTCGCGACCGGCGAGACCGGAACGAACTTGCGCGGGTCATACGGCAATTCCTTGTACAGGCTCGGACTGATTGAATGACTGCCCGGGGTGCCAAATACCAGCGTATAGCCGTCGGAGCCTGCGTTCTGCGCCGATTGCATTGCGATGATCTGCCCTGCGCCAGGCTTGTTCTCAATCACCACGGACTGCCCGATTTCTTTGGACAGGCGCGCCGCATACTCTCGCGCGATGGAATCTGTCGCACCGCCTGGTGCGTAGCCAACGATGATTCTGATCGGCCGGTCCGGGAACTTCCCGGCGTACGCCTTCGGCATCGCGAGGGCAACGCCCGTCGCTGCCAGCGCCCCACAGAACTCGCGCCGAGTAATATTATTCTTCATGAATCTCTCCTCCGTAGAAGCTAGTCGCAACGAGCGATATCCGATGCCGCCGACCTTCGGACCGGCCACACATGTGCGGCGGTTGGTTCGTATAGTTGGGCGACGGATCAGGGTGGTCATATTGATGACAAGGCGGCAATCCCAAGAGATTTGATACTTCGATCGCGCGCCAAAATAATGCGGAGCTCGGCAGCCGATTCTCAGACCGGCCGCCCACCGAGGCGCGCAGTTGATCCCTGGCCTGCACGCCTCGTTCTCCAACCTCTCCTAGCGGGGGAGATAGTTCTTCAAAACCGCCCAATGATCCCGGGCAATATTGCGATCCATGAGATCCCGGATCTGCTCATCGGACTTGCCTAGTTCTCGCAGTACAGCTCGCGTGTGAGTGCCAGGGGACGGCGCAGGCGAGAGCGGTTCAAACCCCTTTCCACCGAACCGGTACCACGTGGTTAGAGGCAGGCTGACGCGGTGACCGCTTGGGTGGTCCGCGTTACGCATTGCAAGCGAGTCCGCCTGAGGTGCTGCGGAGTCTTCCGAAATGGTTCGCGCTTCTCGCAGTTCGTCCAAACGGGTGACTGGGACCAACGACGCAGTGCGGATGTCCTTCAGCGACGCCGCGATCGCTGCATAACTTTGTCCGGCGAAGGCATCCACCAAGCAGGATTCGTCAGTCTGCTCCGCCCCCAGGGTCTTGGCGATAGTGGGCAGATCCTCAGGGCGGCTTGCATAGAACACCCAGCTATCCTTCGTCTTATAGAGACGATAGTTCGGACCATACCCGACTGCTGCTTGCGTCGATGGCTCACGAGCGACCGAGCCCTCGGCATGCACCGCGAACGGAAACTGGACAAGCTGCGCGCCCATAGAGAGAGACGTGCGGACATAGGATCCACCGCGACCGAGCTTGCGCGCAACGAGTGCTTGTGCAACGCCCAGTGCCGCAGTAAAGCCTGTAATGTAGTCAACACACGATGCCACGCCATGCAGCACCGGCGCATCCAGCGTGCCATAACGAGCGGTGATGCCTGTTCCGGCCTGCAATACGGGGTCGAACGCTGGGAAGTCCTTCAGCGGGCCGCCCGTCGGACCGCCCCACGCGCTAATTTGGCAGCTTACGATGTCCGGGTTAATACGCCGCAAGTGCGCGATCGAAATCCCAAGATTCTCTGCCGACCGATCCAGGAAGTTATGCAACACAACATCGGCGTCCTTCACCAAGCGCTCAAACTCCGCGCGGCCATCCGATGATTTCAGGTCGAGAATAATCGAGCGTTTGCCCTGATTCACATCGATGCCGAACCACATCGTCATCCGCGGACCCGCTTGAGGGGCTGGTGCGTCGATGCGGGTAACGTCTGCTCCAAACTCGGCAAGAACTCGGCATGCCGCCGGACCGGCAATCACGTTCGAAAGATCCAGAACCTTTACACCGGCCAGGATCTTGCCTTGCGGCGCATCCTGACGCGCACTGCCCGACGACACCCTAGCGGATCGCCAGCCCGCCGCGGCAACGCCGAAAGCTTGGGGCGCCAGCGGCCCCGACTGCACGTTCGTGCCATCGATCGAAATGTAGCGTCCGGGTTGACGGACTGCGCCGTGCTTCTCGTCGACCACTTCGCTCACATTGCCGCCTGCCAGTGCTGCGGGAAGCGCAAGCCATTCGTTCGTAGTACGCACAACTGCCGCGGGTACACCCGCCTCTTGCAGCAGCCGCTCCCAAACATGGGCAGGCTTGGTAAGGAAGCGCTTCGCCATCAGCTTGCCCATCCGCTCACTCCAGCGGTGGGTCAGTCCCGCGGAGTAGCTGATGTTGTTCCCTTCGCCACCCTCTTGATACGGGCTACCGACGATCATCCCTTCCGCAATCAGATCGTTGAGAATTCCGAGTGTCTCCAGACACGCCTTGGCGTGTTGGACGTGGTCGACCGCATTGACGAACACCATCCTGCCGTCACTGCACAGATAGTTCGAAAACTGCGGGCGCCGAAACTTAGCGAGATACGACTGGATTGCGCTACGCTCGGCCTCGCCCAGGCTGTCCGCGTGTTCACGGAGAATCGGGAACGCGACCTCCGTCATCATTTTGTCGATCGGCGGCAAGTCAAAGCGCTGTGGCTGATCTTCAACTTTCATGATCAACAAGGCCATTGCCGACATCAACGCGTCGGCAAGCGGCACCTCGACCTCAGATCCCAGGCCAGTCTCGAGCCGTCGATAGAAAGCCAACGTCGCGGCGATCGCTGCATGCACGCCGGCATATGCAGAGGCCATAGGCAGCGACGAGAAGATCGGCCGCCCGCCTGCGATTGGACCGAGTGCATGGATGTCCGTATATACACCCACCGAAGCAGCTACTGTCCCTTCATATGCGGGAACGCCATCCCATTCGCTGCCTCGCGCAAAGCCGGGGAGCGAAACATAGACAGCCGATTCGTTGTGTTCCCGAACACGGGCGTAGTCGAGCTCATACTTAGTTGCGCGACCCGGACCAAGATTATCGATGATGATGTCGGCCTGGTAGGCGAGACGTAAGACATCCTCACGATCTTTCGCCACTTTGTAGTCTGCACGAACGGATACTTTCCCCCGTGCGAGCGCCGCATCTTCGAGCTTGTCCTCCCGCTTGGGGTGATTTACCTCGATAACTTCAGCACCCTGATCCGCGAGGAGCATTGCCGCTACGCGGCCTGCCCAGATGCCACCCAGATTAAGTACACGGACCCCTGCCAAGGGGCGATTGGTCGTCGTCATTGATTTCTCCATCCTTTTTTGCCTGTTTGCGCGATCACACGAATTTCAGCAAGGTAAGATCGGTAGTCCCAGCATTCCTTCAAGCTCCGGAAGGCTGATGCCCTCCACCACGTCGATCAAGCGCACGCCATCCTTTGTGCATTCCAGTGTCGCGAGATCCGAATAGATCCGCTTCACACAGGAGAACGCTGTCACCGGATAGGTGCAATTTTTGACGACCTTGCTCTGGCCCTGCTTCGTGAGCAAGTCCATCATCACCCACGTTTGTTTTGCCCCGACTGCGAGATCCATCGCTCCACCGACTGCTGGGATCGCATCGGGGTCGCCTGTGTGCCAGTTCGCCAGGTCTCCTGTAGCGGAAACCTGGAATGCACCCAGAACGCAGATGTCAAGATGACCGCCGCGCATCATTGCGAAGCTATCGGCGTGATGAAAGAATGCGCCCCCCGTGATAAGGGAAACGGGCTGCTTTCCGGCATTGATGAGATCAAAGTCCTCATCGCCAGCCTCCGGCGCCGGACCCATGCCCAGAATTCCGTTCTCGCTATGCAGAATGATCTCGATGCCCGTCGGGATATAGTTAGCGACGAGCGTAGGCTGACCAATGCCGAGATTCACATATGCACCATCTGGAAGATCTCGGGCTAGGCGTTGAGCCACTTCATGCTTGGTTCGCTTTTGATAGCTCATGGCGGTACTCACGAATTGCTGGTTGTTACGCCGCCTGCCTGACTCGGTACGCGGTCCACACTTACGATGCTGTTGACAAAGATGCCCGGTGTCACGATGCACTCAGGATCAATCTCACCAAGTTCCCTGAGCTCATGAACTGAAGCTACCGTCCGCTTAGCGGCCGTTGCCATGACCGGTCCGAAGTTTCGGGCGGCCTTTCGGTAAAGTAGATTTCCCCACCGATCACCCACTTCCGCCTTGATTAGCGCAAGATCGCCGTGAATCGGATACTCGAGTACATAGGGCCGCCCATCGATCACGCGCGTCTCCTTGCCGGCTGCGAGCTGCGTTCCGTGGGCAGTGGGACAGAAGAAGGCACCAATGCCGGCGCCCGCAGCGCGAATTCTTTCGGCCAGGTTGCCTTGCGGCACAAGCTCCAACTCAATCTTTCGAGCTCGATACAGCTCTTCGAATACGTAGCCGTCGGCGGCGCGCGGAAAACTGCAGATGATCTTGCGGACCAATCCGGCACGCAGCACCGCGGCGAGTCCTGTATCGCCATTGCCGGCATTGTTGTTCACAATGACAAGGTCCTTGGCACCAATCTCGATCAATCCATCGAGAAGCTCATTGGGAATTCCCGCTGTGCCAAACCCGCCGACAAGGATGGTGGAGCCATCGCGCACGTTCCCAAGCGCTTCCGGTATCGTTTTTGAGATTTTATTAATCACTGCATTACTCCTGCATCAGGCTAACAGGCTGGGATAATTGTCTGCTCCGCGGGCCGTGACCTGCGCAGCCATAGGGGCAAGTCCGCTCGTCGAAAGTGTGACTCTGTCCGTGCCGAGAAACGCCAGAGCGACGTGTGACACGGACATTCGCTCGTGAATTTGACAAAACGCTCCCCTTCGCTCGCCAAATGACGAGCGATCAGGAAACAAAGGAATCCGCAAACGACCTACGTAAGCTTGCGTTAGAGAAAGGTGGCCTGGCTCAACAACCTAGGTTGAAGAGGCACAAGCGGCGTGCTATTTGCTACGCAGTTTGGCGAAGTCGGGCTTTCGCTTTTCTGCGAAGGCGGCGAAGGCTTCGCGTGCCTCTGCGCTCTTGAGGCGCTCACTAAAGATGCTGCGCTCGGCCTGCATTTGCGCCAGAACCTGCTGGCTTCACGCATAAGAGTCTTCATCGCGGAGATTGAACCCGCAGGTTTTGCAGCAATTTCATCCGCTGCCTGTTTGGCTTCGCGAGTGAGGTTGTCGTTAGGAACGACCTTGTTGGCCAGGCCCCACGTCAGGGCATCGCCGGCAAGCACAGGCTTGCCAAAAGCGAACATCTCGAATGCGCGGACGGAGCCAACACGAAGCGGCAGTAGGTAGGTCGAAGCCGCTTCGGGAATCAAAGCGAGATTAACAAACGGTGTAATTAATTGTGCGTCTTCGGCGAGGATCACGAAATCACAGTGCAGAAGCATTGTCGTGCCAACTCCCACGGCCTTTCCTTGTACCGCAGCAATGACAGGGACCGCCGTTGTAGCGAGATTCTTCAGAAATCGCTCGACGTGCCGTTCTGCGTTGCCGCCCGCCCCCTGAGCTGCAAACTCCCCGAGATCGTTGCCAGCGGTGAAAGTGTCACCGTCGGCCTCGATCAGAATCACCCGGATATCGCCGCTGGATGCGCTGTCGATGGCGTCGGCCAAATCGCCATACATCGCATTGGTCAGGGCATTTTTCTTGTCGGCACGCGCCAAGGTGAGGGTGAGTACCCCACCCTCACGGTGAGTTTTGATCAATGAGGTCACACTAAGTCTCCGATTTTATCTTTTTGGCCCACTTGAATCGGCATGCTGCGCCGAAGCTCGCTTCGGCTCTCGCATCCTGGCGCACCAGGCTGGCGTATGCCGAATGACCCGCCGACACTGCTATGTGTGATAGGGCAAGCAGGCTAGATTCCTTGTGAAACATTCTGGAACAGGCGAGCGGGCACTACAATCTCCACCGACTCAATGCATTGTGTAATGAAAGTTAAAGCGGCCTGGCTATGGGGTGGTACCCGTAAGGCGCTCGGCAAGCCGATTTGCAGCAAAGATTGCTGCCGCCTTTGCGCCACTGTGCGGCGCTACTGAAATGGCAAGAGCGGCGTCGGACGCCAGAATTATGTGCTCTGCGAGCAACATGCGAAATCTATCTCGCGACGCCAATGCGTCGAAGACGACCCTTGGCAGAAACCCAAGGCCCACGCCACGCTCCACTGCGTGAAGCAGAATCTCGACGTCCGTGGACATGAAGCTCGGCGCGAGCTGTAGCTGAGATTTCTCTCCATCCTTGTGGACGTCAACAGTAAAGGGCACTAACGAATGCCCAAGCATGCACAGGGGCAGTCCATTGAGTTGCGACGCCGACTCCAGTTCGGGCGCCACTGTTGAACGAATGGCCTGGCAGACCACCATTGAGAGCGGGTAGGCGTTCTCGGAGTCTCTTGGGACTATCCCTAAGCGGACATCACTGTGGTCGGATAGAACGTAATCCGCAACCGTAACTTCGATGCGAAGCCTTGCATTGGTTTCAGCAATATCGAATACAACAGGCATCAAGAACGGCAGAAGTGTGCTGTGCGAAACGGAAAAGTGCAGCGAGCCGCCAAATTCCCCTGCGATGCGTGCCAACTCGCTTTCCGCTGAAGCTAGTTCGCGCGACACCAACTCCCCGAGGCTGACGAGGCGCGCTCCTAGTTGAGTCAGTTCCAGTTTTCGCGTGGTTCGCCGCAGAACCTGCTCGCCAAAGCTTCCTTCGAGTTTTCGTATGCGGCTGCTGACGTTCGAAACGGTCATGCGGTGCTGATCCGCGGCAGCCTTGAAAGATTTCAACTTACTGACGCTCACGAGCAGCTGCACAGCCTCCATATCCAGGTCGGCTACGTTCTCGATAGGGTCAACCTTTTTCGACATACCTGCCTTGCAAAAGAGCGAGCTCTCAGGGAGAGCTGAAGCCAGGGCCTCGACCTATTTGTGCACGAGGGGCGCTTCCAGGAAAACGATCGACGGCACGGTCATTCAACATCCACGTTACCGCGCATGATGGGTCAGGACAATTTTAGACAACGGACATTCGGATGCAGGGAGCGTCCTCGGAGGACGACTCGCCGAATCTGGTCGTCGAGCACCCCTCAAGCATCACACCCGCGAGAGGGTGGACAGTGCCGTCGATATTACTCGCACTAGACCAATCGGTCTAGTAGGCGAGGCAAGCGATACGCAGAGTGCCGGTCAACAGAAATCTTCAAAATGGAAAAGTAGGTCGGTGCGACAGCCGAACATTTAGACTTCAGCCGCCATTGCGCGGATGATCTGAACCCCACCAACGGGTGGCAACCTGCACACGCCGAAGCACAACGCCTTGTGCTATTTTCTGCGCCAACTAAAGGAAAAATCAATGAAACAGCTAGTTGCAGCGGCATCCGCATTTTCTACAATTTTTCTTCTGGGATGCGCTTCCACGGAGACAAACAATTCAAAGACGACTCGGTATCCGGGCTCCATTCACGTTTTCGCCGCATCCGGACTCTTTGGCACCAGCGCGCTCGTGGACAATCCAGATAACGTCCTGATCAGTAGCGGCAGGGACATCACCATCGCAGAGACGACTGCTGCCTCTCCAGTTGATTCGACAGAGCCACTAGTGGCTAGCCAAGACGCGATGCCTTTGACGGCCTACATTGACAAAGACAGCGGGAATTCGAAGGTTAGCTTCGCAGATGCGTATACGCGCTTGACGGTTACTGCGAAGCTGCCGGAAGCCAACCGGGCCCCAAGCGAGAAAGGGAAGACGCCCACAGCAATGATCTACCGGGAACGCGGATGGCTCTCTCGGTATTTCATGGGCGACAAGTACGATCTAAACCTCACGGCCAAGATCAGGGCAAACGGGTACGAAGAGACGATACCGCTCGCCACCCTTAGCCGAGCCAGCAACAAGTCCGGAGAGATCTGGCTTCGTGACATGACGAGCAATCTGAGCAGCTTCCCATGGTTCCTCGTCAAGAAGACCGCCGACCAGGCAAGCACGCCGCGCATTACTATTGAATTTAACGGTAGCCGTACATACGAAAGCGGCATGGCCGGAACTGCCTTGCAGATCGCAGTTACAGGCATCAAGATGGTGTCCCCAGAAGCCGGTGTAGTCACAACCTTGAGTTCGGGAGCTACTTTGGCCAAGGCCAATGCCATAGATAAGGCGTTGGGTGAACTGTTCGCAAAGAAGCTGAGTGAGCGTTACACGAGCGATCGCAATCTCGGAAGATGGGCACCCACAGGTGGACTGCAAGTAGTCTTAAACCTCCCCAAAGACGACGGAGACTGGAACGGTGACCTCGTAAGTGTCGGCGAATGGCTTGTGAATTTCGAAGCTCCACGTCCTTCAATTTTCAGCGACTGGTACTTGTGTGACCGAGTCTCATCCGAACGTGCATCAAGGTGCAGGACGACCTTCGGGGAAGCGGCGAAGGAAGTGGCAAAGGAAAAGGATGCGGCCAGCATCTTGGTGTTCCCGCTCGTAAAAACCACAGCCGGAAGTCTGTCGATTCGCGACTATCTCCTGCAACAAACGTGGTTCGCAACTGCTCAGTCTTCTTTTTCTAATGCCAATGAAGCGAATCGGCGCGCCGCCGCCAATATTTGCACGAACGTCGCTGACACCGTTCTGAAGCTTGGGCTAAATAGCTTCGATGCATCAATGGTCGTATGGGCCGTCATTAACGGCATGCCGTTCATGCCAACTCCGGAAAGCAAGATCTGGGACATCAAATCCTGCACCGATATAGTGAGAAAGGTCGACGATGTCTAAAAGCCGAGCATGTACCCCGTAACTGAAAGCGTCGGGTTGCGCGGATTCTTGGTGATGTTCAGAAGTCGGCACGACAAAACCGCCTGAACTGCCGAAGGATCCGCGGCAAAATCTCCGGCGTGCGCCTGGCGGTGGGCCGCAGAAGGTGCGGAAGTCGCCCACGTAGTAGCAGCCACCAGAGTGTACGCTGGCCGCACGACCGCGATTCGAAATCCGAAGTCAAAGCAACGATGCGCGGCAGTAGGCGTTAGATACGGCCTCGTTGTTCCATCAATGTGCCGGATGGCTGTCTCACTCCGCTTGTTCGATGCGTCGTGGGCAGACCACGTCAGAAAAGCCTGACAAATCTCAGAGTAAATTCTTACAGATCGAGATCGCTGTCTACTCTCACACTTTCGCCGATGCACAGAAAATCATGTGCAACTACGAGAGGAGACAATATGACTTCGAAAACAATAGCGCAATTTCTAAAGTGCGTTTATGCATTTACCGTAGGAATTTCTCTGTGTTCATTTGCAGACGCGCAACCGCAGCTTCCCGGGCGACATTCTGCCACGATAATAGTCCCCTACCCGGCAGGCAGTGCCTTCGACATCGTTGCAAGGCGAGTTCAACCAGACCTCGGAACGGCCCTCGGTAAAAATATCATTGTGGAGAATCTCGGCGGAGCCGGTGGTGCACTCGGGGCTCAGCGCCTGCTAAGCGCGGATCCCGGGACGCTGACCATGCTAATTGGTTCGCCCAACGAGCTGACACTGCCCCCGCTGATGCTGCCAAGCGTTCGATACAAGCCGGAAGATTTTAGAATGGTGGCGCAACTATCTATGGGTGTATTGGCCATAATCGTGCGCCCGAATTTTCCAGCGAAAAATTTGAGCGAATTTATTACCAAAGCGAAGCAAAACGATGCCAAGCCAATTTCGTACGCCAGCACTGGAATAGGTTCTATTTTTCACCTTGCTGGCGCGGAATTTTCCAAACGCCTGGCAATACGCTCGACGCACGTTCCCTACAAAGGCGGTGCTCCTGCCATTCAGGACATTATGGCGGACCAAATCGACATCACCTTTCTTCCACTTATACCCAGCTACATCCAAGCAGCCAAAGAGGGAAAAATAAAGGTACTTGGCATAATGTCTGCGGAGCGACACGCTGGTTTGCCTGATGTTCCATCGGTCGACACAGTCCCCGCACTCAAAGGATTTCACTACTCAATGTGGACCGGCCTTTTCGTCTCTTCGAAGATGCCAACGGAAGCTGCCGACGTCGTCAGTCGGGCTACCAACAGCATTGTGGCGACACCGTCTTTTCGCGAATGGATCGCGCAGCGTGGGAATTCTGCTGGCGCGGTCATGGACTTGAAACAGGCCGGCACATACTACCAATCTGAATCAAATCGATTCGAACGTTTGGCACGTGAAACTAAGATCGACCACGAGTGAATCCTAGAACAGGAGCAATAGCATGTCATTTCCCCAGCCCGCCTACTGGACCTCGGAAGTTCTGTTCTCCGAAGAGGACGTCAATCGCTTCGAGAAGACACCTTTATCCGCCCGTAACCTCCCGGCGTCTACCCACGAGATGCTGATGGATGCCTGCTCCATCGATCCATCGAAGGTGGCCATCCGATATTTCACCGATGGAGCCCGCCCCAGGGAGACAACCGTTTCGGTTACCTACGGAGAAATGAGGCAGAAGATTCTGCAAACTGCAAACCTCCTCCACGAACTTGGCGTAACAACTGATGACGTGATATCTGTACTCATGCCTGCAGTTCCTGAGGCGCTGTATGCGCTTTGGGGTGCCCAAGCGGTGGGCGTCGTGAATCCGGTGAACTGGATGCTCGAGGCGGATATCCTAATCCAGATGTTTAAGGCTGCCGGTACGCGTGTGATCATCGCTTATGCGGGGGACGAAAACACCGACATGTGGCCGAAGATCGAACTTGTTGCCAAAGAGTTGCCATCTTTAGCGGCGGTGATTCGCGTTGGCGGCGCGGACACTCTGCGCACCACCATCGGCGCAGTTCCGGTAATCGATTTCTCATCGTCTATCGCGGAGCAGACGGAGGACCGACTTGTGTCGGGCCGCGTATTCTCGCCGGATGACACCGCTGCACTGCTTCACACCGGCGGCACAACCGGCGTGCCAAAGCTGGCGAGGCACCTGCACCGAAACCAGGTCTTCTGGATTTGGGCAAGCAGTTGCATGACCGGACTTGGCAGCGAGGAAGTTCGTGCAGTTGGCGTGCCAATCTTCCATTCCGCCGGCGCTATTGCGAGTTGCCTCTCGCCGCTCTCCCGAGGCGCGAGTATCGTGTTGATGACGTCGGCAGGCTTTCGTCACCGATCCGTACTTCCCAATATCTGGAAGATCGTTGATGCGTTTCGAATCAGCATGCTGACGCTCGTTCCAACCTTGGTCAATCAGGTGCTGTCGATACCCATCGGTGCTGCGGATGTCTCCTGCCTCAATTACGTTGCTTCGTCAACGGCACCCCTCTCGACGAACGTCGCTGAAGCGTTCTATCAAATGACCGGCCATCGCATCCGCGAAAGCTATGGTCTTACCGAGACGACCGCTGTCACTTGCATAACGCCACCACTGGACGTAGTTAAGGTGGGAAGTTCCGGAATCCGGCTACCTTATCAATCAGTGCGCGTCGTACAGGCCGGTTCCGAGACGTCCGTCGCCCGCGATTGCGCGCCTGGAGAGGCTGGCCTCATCATCGTCAAGGGCCCTGCAGTTTTTCCAGGCTATCTGGGGGCAGATCAATCTGCCAATTGGGTCGATGGGGAATATCTGGACACTGGCGACCTAGGCTATCTCGACGAAGACAATTGGCTCTGGATAACCGGACGAGCGAAGGACTTGATTATCAGAGGCGGACACAACATCGACCCCAAGATGGTCGAAGAGACGCTCTTTTCAAACCCAGCCATTCAGGACGCTGCTGTCGTTGGTGCTCCAGATGCCCATTCTGGAGAAGTGCCTGTCGCTTACGTTGTCCTCAAGCCCGGTGCCGGGGCATCGGCCGCCGATCTCTTGCAGTTTGCGGCCACGCATGTGTCGGAACGGGCTGCCGTACCAAAACAGTGCTACATCCTGCCCCAGATGCCCAAGACGGCTGTTGGTAAGATCCAGAAGAATCTGTTGAGGATTGACGCTATCGAGCGGATGTTTGCCACTGCACTTGCTGATGCTCCGTGGCGGTCGACCTCAACTATCAAGGCCTTGGACCGTGGCGCGCGTGGCTTCATGGTCGAGATCCAAATCAAGGGACAACTACCCGACGATACGGACGCAGATCAGCGGCTACGGGCTCTAACGATTCCGTACGAGATCCGCCAAGTAGCCTAGCTCTAGATGCTCGGCGGGAGGTCTACAAGACAGACCCGCCGGCACTCTCCCCGACGACGACATCCTTACTCGGCGATTTGTCCGCCCGGAACCTCTCTTCGAGCACACTCGGCGCGGATAAATGCTGAAAGCAGTAAAACTGACGGCCTGACGTATCGCTCCCGGAGCCTCAAAAGAAACACCGACCGTCCATATGGATGGAATCGCCAATGCGCGAACAGTTCGCAAAGACTGCCGTCTGCCAACTCTCGTTGAACCATATACGCCGGCAAAAATGCGAATCCGACTCCCTGAACGGTTGCCTGCTTAACGACGTTGAATTCTGACACCTGAAGGGTAGGTCTGATCTGAAGATCAACGACCTCCGATGACTGAGAGCATCGGCCGCGAACACTATGATGCCGCCCGACGAACGCAGCGCCTACAAATGGTGCTCCCTCGAGTTGCCGTGGATGTCCGATGTCCCCTTGACGTTCGATGAGTCCTGGGGAGCCACAAAGAACGTAGTCTATGGAAAGGATGCGGTGAGCAATCATCGAACTTGGGGGCGTATCCGCAACTCGCAGAGAGATATCCACCTCATTCTGAATCAGGTCGTCGATAGCATTCTCAAAGCGCACCGACAATCGAACTTCAGGGTGTTGCTTGGAAAAGTCGACAAGGATATCGCCGATTAGATACCTGGCTAGCCCCGTGGGAGCACAGACACGAACCCATTCGAGCTCCGAGGCGCTAGTGGAAGCAGCCTCCTGAACAGCGGTCAACTCCGCTGCCAACGCCCGGCCGGCTTTTCCAATCACCATGCCATGAGGGGTTGGCTCCCATCTGGCGCTATCCCGATTGACTACCACCAGGCTAAGAAGGCTTTCGATCTTGGACAGTTTCTTGCTGACACTCGCGGGCGACACTCCAAGTTCCCGTGCAAGCTTGGAGATGCCGCCCGCGTCCAGTAGCCTTCCAACGAACAGGGCTGCATCTGCTGGAATTCCACCTTTAGCCTTCATCTTGTCAACCGTGTTGCAGTTTGCCCGTTGGCCGCTACCGACGCAGTGCGGCCTGTCGCCTTGCCGACGCTATGACAACCCCTCACTCCTGACGTCCGTGAAGCGCGAACCACTGCGCGTCATAGTCAGGGTGTGAAAGTAGAACACCGCCTTCCATGACGTTAGTGCCGGGGATCTCAATGAGAGATACCAAGACATCTTTCGGTTCAATGGTGACGTTGCTTCTGACGATATCCGTCAATCGATTCAGGAGTATCTCCTTCACTTCCTGTGTCCGTCCCGCACGAATGTTTGCGCGAACCAGGATTGCATTGGATGCCCTTCCACCCGAGAACGCTGCCTGCGGCTCGTAGGGAGTGAAGATAACGTGAACAAACTGTTTCGGGGCACCCGTGATTGAGCAATGCGCTTCAGTAATGTCAGCTGCAATCGCGCGCATCTCGTTCGCGTTCGGCTTACCCGGGGGGCAGATGATGTTGTAAAAGGGCATTTCCGTCTCCAATGTCGTTGTTGGTTTTCAGATTCTCAGTCGCTGATACCTGGATGCCAACGACCCTTCATACAACGGATTGTTTTACGAAAGTTAACGCCAATGGCTATGCCCTCGGGACGGGGCCCGGAGTCGTTCTTCAAGCATGCCGCAGACATAGGACGCTGCGACATTGGTACGTGCGTGGTCAGAGCGCTCTATCTCATAGGCATCGCCCAACATTTCTATGCCGTAGTCAGGCAGCAGGGGCTTGAACCTTGACCTCGATGCCGAAGCGCCGAACGCTAGATCGGGAATCAACCCTACGCCAACACCGGCTTCAACGGCCCTCAACAACACCTCGACATCGGTTGTAACAAAGCACGGCATCACTTCGAGTTGAACTTTGGACTTATCGTTGTGGAGCTCGATTTGGAATGGACTCGCCGCATGGCCCAGCGTACAGACGGGAAGTGTCGACAAGTCGCGGACGCAGACTTGGCGAGGAGCCAAGGGAGCCCCGAGCGACTGGAAAAGGCCCATGGAAATAGGCACACTAGCTTTGACCGATCTACGCACCCGCCCTACGCGTATGTCCGGTTGTGCGCCGACCCGAGACTCCGAAGTCATGACCACACGCAGGCGTGGATTATCTTGGGCGATCTGGAGAATAAGCGGCGTCACCCAGGGTACGAGCTCGTCGGCAACACTCACCGCCAAACTGCCTCCAAGCTGACTGCCAATTCTCGCGAGCTCCACCTCGGCTATAGTCAGCTCATGGGCGATCATCTCGCCCATCATGACCAGACGACGCCCCAATGCTGTCAGCTCCAGCGTCCTGGTCGTCCTTCTGAGGACTTGCGCACCGAAATCGCGCTCCAGCTTCCGGATGCGATTGCTAACGTTGGACACTGTCATCCGGTGGCGCTCTGCGGCCCCCTTGAAAGAGCGCAACTCGCTGATGCTAACCAATAGCCTAACTGCCTCGACGTCAATCTGAGGCAGATATCGGCTGCCCGCTACGTTTTTTATAGCTGCCAACTGTTCGCTCCCGAAGACTTCTCTGAGCCCACCACTGCTTTCCATGCCGCAGGGCAGACACAGTGTAGGAATTTTCCAATTTTAGTCTGACCAGTTCGATATCAGCTCGGTGTCCCCCATCATTGCCGACGAGCGCATGCAGATGACATGCGTCGTACTAAATTTTGGAGACTACAGACATGGCAGCGTCACGACGTATCAAGCTCGTCGCAGGCATCCTTGGTGGATTCCTCGTTCTCGCAGCGTTCCTTGCCAGCCAAGCACGCGCAGAAACGCCAGAAGGTTACCCTAGCAAGCCCGTACGCATCGTTGTACCGCTTCCCCCGGGCGGTGCGACGGACAGCATGGCTCGCATGCTTGCTGAGCGCCTCGCATCGGCGACTGGCCAACCGTTCATTGTCGAGAATCGCCCGGGTGCGTCGGGATCAATCGGCGCCGATGCGGTTGCCCGCGCCAAGCCGGATGGCTACACATTGATGGTGTCCATTGGTAGCACGGTGTCCCTGACCCCCTTTACGACCAAGGTGCCATACAAGCCCGATGCGTTCCTGCCCATCACGGAGCTAGCAAGAACGCCTCAAGTCATGTACGCCAACCCCAACATTGCCGCCAAAGATTTGCCATCGCTCGTGAAGTGGGCAAAAGCCAACCCTGGAAAGCTTACCTTCGCATCCTATAGCGTTGGCACTCAAGGCCACTTCGCCGGCATTCGCTTGAACCAGCTTGCCGGTATCGACATGCTGCATGTCGCTTACAAAGGCTCGGCACCCGCAATGCAAGATATCCTTGGCGGCCAAGTCCAGGTGCTGTTCGACGCATTGCTTCCTGCGATGAACCATGTGAAATCGGGAAAGCTCTTGGCGCTGGCCACAGCTGGCACAGAGCGTTCGCCGCTTGCTCCGGACGTTCCTACATTCCGTGAACTCGGCTACCCCGAGATGGAGCAATTCAATGGCAACTTCGGCTTGTATGCTCCGGCTGGTCTTGCCCCTGCGCTGGCCACCCGACTCGAGGTGCTTGCTCGCCACGCCGTCAATTCGCCGGAATATCGCAACAAGGTGAAGGAACTCGGCCTCATGGAACCCGAAGCTACTCAGATTGCCTCGTTCTCGAAGAAGGTCCGCGAAGACCAGGCCAAGTGGTCGAGCTTTGTCAAGCGCATTGGTTACAAGCCTGAAAACTGAGGCGACCATGCATTTGCAATCTCACACTTACTGGGGCGAAGCAGACCTTTCTTCGCGTGAAAGGATTCGAGCGTTCGAAGAGGTCCCGCTCGCCGAGCGCCGGTTGCCTGAAACGACATATCAGATGCTTCGCGACGGCTGCGCGATGAACCCTGAGAAGGTCGCCATCTGGTACATGCACTCCGGAACCGATACTTCGGAGAATGCCACGGCCACGACGTACCGCCAACTATGGCGTCGGGTCAATCAAACGGCCAATCTGCTGTCGTCCCTCGGTATTGACAAGAGTGGCGTCGTCTCATTGCTGATGCCTACTGTAACCGAGTCCCAGTTTTTGCTATGGGGCGGCCAGGCGGCGGGCATCATCAATCCGGTCAACTGGATGCTCGATTCCGACATCCTGGTGCACATGATCGGGGCCGCGCAAGCTCGTGTGCTGGCCGTCTACGGGGGTGATGAACACATCGACCTCTGGCCCAAAGTGTCCGAGATGCTGCCACACCTGCCGACCATTGGCGCTGTGGTGAGCGTGGGGGGTCTGCCCCCAAAAGCTGCGGAGATTCACGGAGTGCCAGTGATCAACTTCGAGGCTGTCATCGAGCAGTTTCCCGACGACCATCTCGCCAGCGGCAGACAAATCCAGGGGACAGACGTTGCGGCATTTTTTCACACTGGAGGGACGACTGGAACGCCGAAGCTTGCGCCGCAAACCCATCGTGCCGAAGTGTTCAGCACCTGGGCCTACGGAATGGTCTATGGCACCAAGGCCGAGGATGTTCGAAGTACTGGACTCCCTGTCTTCCATGTTGGCGGCGCGCTCGCTGGCTGCTTGCATACATTGGTGCGGGGCGCAACGCTAGTTCTCATGACGTCGATTGGCTGGCGACACCCCACGGCTGTCTCGAATTTTTGGAACACCGTGGAAGCCTTCCGCATTTCCGCCGCCGGGCTCGTGCCGACCGTCATCAATCAGTTGCTGCGGCTACCCATCGAGACCGCGGATATCAGCAGCCTCCGTGTGGCCAGCACAGGGACGGCGCCACTCTCCGTGCATGTCGCAGACAGTTTCAAGGAGAAGATTGGCGTCCCGCTTCTCGAGACGTATGGGATGACGGAATCCACTTCCGTCACGACATCCAACCCTCGTTCGGGGGTCAAGAAAACCGGCTCTGCGGGACTGCCATTCCCATACCAGAGCATCAAAGCCGTACACATTGATGCCCAAACCAGGTCCTTTAGCGACTGTGCGCCTAACGAGGCGGGAAGCATCGTAATCAAGGGACCGGCAGTTTTTGACGGCTATCTGGATTCCGCCGCAAATGGGAAGGTATTCCTCGCCGGAAACTGGCTCGACACTGGGGATCTGGGCTACATCGATGAAGACGGTTATCTGTGGATTACAGGTAGGGCCAAGGACCTGATTATCCGCGGGGGGCACAATATCGATCCGCGCATGATTGAGGAAGCGTTTTTTAAGCACCCCGACGTCATCGAAGTGGCAGCCATCGGCGTCCCTGATGCCTATGCGGGCGAAATGCCGGGCGCTTACGTAGTTGTGAAGCCAGAGTCAGGGGTCGACGCAGACGACCTCCGCAAGTTCGGAACAGAGACCATCCCGGAGCGCGCCGCGGTGCCAAAGCACTATTTCCTTGTCGACGAACTTCCCAAAACGTCACTCGGCAAGGTGAATAAAGCCGCTCTACGCGTGGATGCCACGCAGCGGGAGTATGCCCGTATTGTCCAGGGGCTAGGTATTGCATCCCTCTCTGGGGTCGAAGCCTTTGACCAGGGCAGCGCTGGTGTCCGTTGCCGCGTTTCACTACGGAGTACCCCCGCGCAACAGTCCGAAACGGAAGTCATTCGCAACGCACTCAGCGCATTTACCATCCCCTACGACATCACGATCGTCCAATAGCCATACAAGAATGGGATTGGGTGGGCATCTGCATGCCCACCCAACGAGCGTCGAGTCTTATCGCGTTCAGGCGGCAATCATGCCGCCCAGCCGCCTCTTGACAAGGTCGTTCGCTTCATCTGCAATCCTGCGAACTAATTCGGCCACGCTCGGCACATCATGGATGAGGCCGGCAACCATGCCGCAACTCCAGGCGCCTGCGTCCATTTGTCCGTGGATCATAACCTTTGGATAGACACCTGCGACCTGGTCAAGGATATCCGTGATCTGCAGGCTGTCGCCCTTCTCGGCTTCGATTTCCAGAAGACGTTCAACGCCGGCATTTGTCAGCACGCGCTCGGTGTTCCGAAGCGGCCGCATGACGAGTCGAGTATCCAGCTCGGTCGCAGCGACAATGGCGTCCTTGACGTTCTGATGCACCGGTGCTTCCTTGGTAGCGATGAAGCGAGTGCCCATGTTGATACCGTCAGCGCCCAAGGCCAGTGCCGCAACCAACCCTCGACCGTCAGCCATGCCGCCTGAAGCCACAAACGGAACCGTCAGCGCCTCAGCTGCCAAGGGCAGCAACACCGAGTTCGGAATATCGTCCTCGCCGGGATGGCCACCGCATTCGAAGCCGTCGACGCTCACAGCGTCGCATCCAATTTCCTGAGCCTTGACCGCGTGGCGGATCGACGTGCATTTGTGAATGACCTTGATTCCGGCCTCTTTCAAAAGCCCCATGTACTGCTTGGGATTGCGGCCCGCAGTCTCGACGATCCGAACTCCCCCCTGCTTGATAGCATCGATGTATTCAGGGTAGGGTGGCTCGGAGAAGGTCGGCAGGAACGTCAGATTGACCCCAAAAGGCTTGTCCGTCATGTCGCGGCACCGTGCGATCTCTCGTGCCAGATCTTCTGGCGTCTTTTGTGTGAGCCCGGTAATGAAGCCCAATGCGCCTGCGTTTGACACAGCCGATGCAAGCTCGGCAAAGCCGACGTAGTGCATGCCGCCCTGGATGATGGGGTACTCGATTCCAAACAGCTCGGTAATGCGTGTCTTCATTGTTGCTCCTCCTCAGATTGTTATTTGGCAGGCATCCTCCCGCCATCGTTCAGATTCCTAAAGGCATCTCAAGGCGCCTGCGTCGACGGCGGCCAACACCCATCCTTGACATACTGACCGATCGCCTCGAGTGTTCCCAGATCGAGCTCTTGAGGATAATCGACGCCAAGATGACGCAGCCAGGCGTTTGCAAGTTCCTCCCGGGTTTTATCGCGACCCGCGGTTTCATCAGACTGCTGCATCCATATCTCCTCTCGCTACGATATCTTCATTGGGTCTGCCATTTGGCTGCTCTGTCACAGTGGCAGGTAGATCCCGCTCCCTCGCCCAGTTGGATAGCACATCAAAGCATGGTCTTAGCGCCAGGCCAGCTTCTGTCAAATGGTACGTAAGCCTGTTGCAACGCTCGCCACGTCGCTCCAGCACACCACTTTCAACAAGTAGTCGCAGCCGAACAGCAAGAGTGCTGGGTGCGATACCAAGCGACTTCTCGAACTCATCAAAATGCGTATGCCCGGACAACGCCTCTGCGACGATAAGTAGCGTCCATCGCTCGCCCAGCAACTCCAACGTCCTGCGAACTTGCTTGTCCTCCGTAAGGAGCTGCTTACATGGATCCATCCCGCCTCCTCTTTCCTCTCCTTGCTGGTGCTGAAAAAAAGCCCGCGGCATGGCGCGGGCAAAGCTGTTACCCGCAACCCGGGTCACAGGAGACACGTCTCCGGGTGGTCAATCCCGGCAGCAGTCAAAAGTACAGTCGGCTCAGAGTCTCCGCCACGCAGACAGGCTTCGTGATACCTCGCGCTTCCATCGTGACAGCCCACGTGAGGGTGGCGACCGAGGGATCCAGAGACTCGACTAAAAGCAGCTTGGCGTGAAGTCGAACCGCGGCACCCACCGGTACCGGCGCCGTAAAGCGAACCCGATTGAGCCCGTAGTTCACACCCATACGCACTCCACTTACCTTGATGGTGTTTGCCATCAACGCCGGAAGCAGCGACAGGGTGAGAAATCCGTGCGCGACGGGCCCCCCAAACGGAGATTCCTTCTTGGCGCGCTCCGGGTCAGTGTGAATCCATTGATGGTCGCCGGTGGCTTCTGCGAACTGGTTGACATCGCTCTGCGAAACGTCAACCCAATCACTAGTGCCCACATCCTGGCCAACCAGCGCTTTCAGCGCGTCCAGCGACGCAATCTCCCTCATCGTCGCCCCCGCTCAGCGACCCTGGAAGTTTGCGGCTCGACGTTCCGCGAACGACCGCAGGCCTTCCTTAAAGTCCTCGGTGGCAAACACAGTGTCACGAATGCGGGGAATGCACTCGATCGCGGCCTTCTCACCCTGTTCGGTGTACGTCAATGCAGCTTCCTTGGTTGCCCGCAGACCGATCGGCGCGTTCTTGCAGATGAGATGGGCCAGCTCAATCGCACGCTCGCGATGCTTGCCAAACGGATGCACCTCCTGCACGAATCCGATTTCGAGAGCACGCTTGGCATCGAACTCATCGCACAGGAAAAGGTGGTACATGGCGTTACCCCAACCCGTACGGGTCAGGTACCGGTAGTGAGCGCCACCCAGCGGCGCGATGCCACGGCGGGATTCCATCTGGCAAAAACGAGCCGTATCGGCGGCAATCACGATGTCGCCTGCCAGCATCATCTCGATACCAATCGTGTAGGTAATCCCCTGTACAACGGAGATGATGGGCTTCGTGGAGCGTTTGCGCAGGCCAAACGGATCCACCTTGTCGCTCGGAATCGGGCGGGCGGTCGCGTTCGGGCCAAAGAACTTCGGCATATCCAGCCCTGCCGTCGTGTGCTCCCCTTCAGGTGCCAGCACCGCGACCCACAGGTTGGGGTCATTCTCAAACGTGGTCAGATGGTCCCAGAGCTTTTCCATGATTTCTGGGGTGATGGCATTCTTCTTCGCGACGTTGTCGACGGAAATGATGGCCACGTGACCATCAATGGTCATCTTCACATCGCCTTGTTCGTTGCTCATTCTGTTCTCCAGGTTATTGTGGTGTGAAATGCGTCAGACTGCGGTGAGGCCACCGTCGACGGCCAGAATCTGGCCAGTAATGTGCTTGCCAGCGTCGCTGGCGAACAGCAAGGCTGCGCCCTTCAGGTCGTCCTCGTCGCCGATGCGCTGGAGTGGTGCGCGTTCCGACAACTTGTCCGCACCTACTTTCTCGAGCGTTCCCCGAGTCATCTTCGAGGGGAAAAAACCGGGCGCCAGTGCGTTGACAGTGATGCCGAACTGACCCCACTCGCCGGCCAGCCCGCGGGTAAAATTAACCACCGCGCCCTTGCTGGTGTTGTAGGCGAGCGTCCCGATGGCATTGGGACCGTTACCCTTCAATCCCGCAATCGATGCCAGGTTGATGATGCGGCCGTAGCGATTCGGAATCATCGACCGCTTGCCAATCTGCTGAGTCAACAGGAAGACACTGCGAACGTTCAGGTTCAATACCTTGTCCCACGCGTCCACGGGGTGATCGGCCGCTGGCGCACCCCACGTTGCGCCAGCATTGTTGACAAGGATGTCAATCCGGCCCAACCGCGACAGCGCCTCGTCGACGAGCTTGTCGATGTCCGCCTCCTTTTGATTGTCTGCGACGATCCAGTCTGCCTCGATACCCAGTTGCCGCAGGTGAGCCTGAGCCGACTCAAGGGCATCTGCCTTGCGCCCCGTAATCAGGACCTTTGCGCCTTGCTCGCCTAGCGCTTCGGCTACTTGCAGGCCAAGGCCGCTCGAGCCACCCGTGATGAGTGCGGTCTTGCCAGTCAGATCCAACGCTTTCTTGATGCTGCCCATGTCTCTTCTCCTAGATGATGCTCAATGCTTAGCGCATTCTTTGGCCGTACATCACAACACTTCAAACAAACCAGCAGCGCCTTGGCCGCCGCCAACACACATGGTGACCACCACGTACTTGACGCCACGACGCTTGCCCTCAATCAGAGCATGTCCAACCAGCCGGGTACCTGACACGCCGTACGGATGGCCAACGGCAATTGCGCCGCCGTCCACGTTGAGTTTGTCCAGGGGAATTCCCAGCTTTTCAGCGCAATAGAGCACCTGCACTGCGAAGGCTTCGTTCAGTTCCCACAGACCGATATCGTCGACACGCAGACCTGCCCGCTTAAGCAGCTTCGGGACGGCAAAGACAGGGCCGATACCCATTTCGTCGGGCTCGCATCCGGCGACGGCAAAGCCTCGGAAAGCGCCAAGCGGAGTGTGACCGTGGCGCTCGGCATACTGTCCGTCCATCACCACGACTGCGGCAGAGCCGTCCGAGAACTGGCTGGCGTTACCAGCAGTCACGACACCGCCGGGCACAGCCGATCGGATCTTCGCAACGCCTTCGATGGTGGTATCGGCCCGGATACCCTCATCAGCGGAGATGGTGACTTCGCGTGTCGCGAAGCCGCCTAGCGCCTGGTCGTAGACCGACATCGACGTCGTCATCGGCACGATTTCCGCGTCAAAGCGACCGGCTTCGCGTGCGGCCGCGGCGCGGAGTTGGCTCTGCACGCCGTATTCGTCTTGCCTCTCGCGAGAGATGCCGTAGCGCTTGGCCACTTGCTCACCCGTCTGGAGCATGTTCCAGTACACCTCGGGCTTGATTGCATGCAGCGCCGGGTCCTCGGCCATGAAGCGATTCACGTGTGGCTGAACACAGGAGATGCTCTCCACACCGCCGGCGACAATTACATCGCCCTCACCGGTAAGGATGCGTTGCGACGCCATGGCCACGGTTTGGAGGCCCGACGCGCAGAATCGGTTGACGGAAACGCCCGGGACATGAACCGGGAGGCCTGCCATCAGCGCGATGCGCCGGGCGATATTGCCACCTGTCGTACCCTCCAGCAGCGCACTGCCCATAATTACGTCTTCGACCGCATCCGGGTCGACACCTGCGCGCGCTACCGCATGCTTGACCGAATGGGCACCCAGCGACGCCCCGTGTGTGCTGTTGAACGCGCCTTTCCAGCTCTTGGCCAGACCAGTACGCGCGATGGAAACGATGACTGCTTCTTTCATGATGAGACTCGCTTTGATGGATATCAGGAATTGAAGCTTCCGCCATCGGCTACCAGGTCTTTAATGAGCGCTGCTGGAACTTGCCCCGATTGCTCCATTGCGCGCACCACGCTGTAAAGTCCAACGGTGTCGGCGTAGAACATGGGACCGCCTCGCCAAATCGGGAAACCGTAGCCATTCAGGTAGACCAGGTCGATATCTGACGCCCTGGCCGCAATCCCTTCATCGAGGATTCGCGCACCTTCGTCTACAAGCGCGTAGATGAGTCGCTGAACAATCTCGTCCTGGCTAAACTTTCGACGGCCGATTCCGTTCTCAGCCCAGTACGCCTCCAGCAACTCCTTAACGGCCGCTGCCGGAATGGGCTTGCGCTCACCGGCCTTGTAGTCGTACCAGCCCGCGCCGGTCTTTTGACCGAAACGCCCGGCTTCGCACAAGCGGTCTGCCACCTCTGAGCGCGGAGCGGACGGATCCTCGGCATAGCGGCGCTTACGAATGGCCCAGCTGATGTCGTTGCCAGCCAAGTCTCCCATGCGGAAGGGACCCATCGCCATGCCAAACGCCTCAGCTGCGCGGTCAACTTCTTCGGGATAAGCACCTTGCTGGACGAGCAGTTGTGCCTGCTGGCCATACTTCGCAATCATGCGGTTGCCAATAAAGCCATCGCACACCCCCGATACGACTGCAACCTTTCCAATGCGCTTGGCGATGTGCATGGAGGTGGCCAGGACGTCCGGTGCCGTCTCGGCGCCACGAACAACTTCCAGTAGGCGCATCACATTGGCAGGGCTGAAGAAATGCAGGCCTACCACGTCAGCCGGGCGGGATACGACGGCCGCAATCGCATTCAGATCCAGCGTCGATGTGTTACTTGCAAGGATGGCGCCGGGTTTCATCACGGCGTCCAACTCCCTGAACACCGTCTTCTTGAGCTCCATACCTTCAAAGACGGCCTCCACCACCAGGTCCGTATCACCAATATCCTTCAGGCCAACGACCGGCTGGAGCAATGCCATGCGCTGCTCCACTACGTCCTGGGATAGCTTTCCCTTCTTGACGGTAGCCTCGTAATTGCGGCGAATCGTGCCCAAGGCCTTGGCAGCCAGTTCGTCACTGGTCTCGGAGAGTTTCACCGGAATACCTACATTGAGGAAGCACATGGCGATGCCTGTACCCATCGTGCCTCCGCCCAGCACCGCCACCTTCTCAATGGGGCGCAGAGGCGTGCCTTCCGGCAGACCGTCGATCTTCTGCGCCGCGCGCTCTGCGAAGAAGGCGTGGCGCAGCGACTTTGAGACGCTTCCTTCCATCAACTCCAGGAAGCTACGGCGTTCTTGAGCGAGGCCCTCATTGAACTTCTGGAACACGGCCGCATGAATGGCCTTGAGCGCGTGCTGCGGTGCAGGATAATGCGGTTGCTTCGCAACGATGGACGTACGCACGAACTCCAGGAATGCCTCCGGATTCGGATGCTCGACGCGTCGATCGCGAATGCGCGGATATGGGCCTGGCCGGCCGGCGACTTCGCGTGCAAAGTCCGCGGCGTTAGTAAGGAGTTCGTCGTCGAAGAAACGGTCGAATAGCCCGCTGTCCTTCAGCACTTCCGATTTGACCGACGCGCCGGTCACGATCATGTTGGTTGCCCGCTCAAGCCCGATAATTCGCGGCAGCCGCTGCGTGCCGCCTGCGCCGGGAAGCAGCCCCATACGCACTTCAGACAGCGCAATTTGGGCGCCGGGAACCGCGACACGGTAGTGACAGGCTAGGGCCAGTTCCAGCCCACCGCCCATGGCGACTGAGTGAATAGCAGCCACCACGGGTTTCGGGCAGTCCTCAATCACGGCGAGCACGGCGTTCAGTCCTGGTTCGCGACGCGCCTTCGGGTTGTTGAACTCGCGCATGTCAGCGCCGCCCGAGAAAGCCTTACCCGTGCCGGACAAGACAATACCCTTGACTTCGGGGTCGTTGACAGCCCGGTCGAGGCTGTTGACGATTCCAACGCGGGTCGAAAAGCCGAGCCCATTGACGGGCGGATTCACGAGCAAGATGACGGCGATGCCGTCGGTGACATGGTATTCGGTACTCATGACTAGAACTCCGGGTGATTTGATAGCCTGGCGCCTGGCAAGACGATGCGGTGCTCAGCGCGAGCGGGAAAGAAAGCTGCTGAAGATGGACTGAGCGTCTTCGGTAGTCCGCAACGTCTGAAAGATGTCGCGCTCCTTCTGAATCCTTGCCTCGATGAGCTCGCGCGACGCGGATTTCAGTAGTCGACGGGTAGCCGCCAATGCCGAGGGAGGCTTCTTGGCTAGCGAGCGCGCAATGGACTCTGCCTCTTCGAACACCATATCGTTGGGCAGCACTCGGTTCGCCAGCCCCGCCTTCTGCGCCTCCCCTGCCAAGACGAACGACCCGAGGAGCATCCATTCACTGGCCTTCTGTTGCCCAACCAAGGCCGGGAGCAGAAGCGTAGAGCCGAACTCTGGGCAAAGCCCGAGATCGACAAACGGGAATCGAATGCGGGCGTCCTCTGATACCACCACATAGTCGCAATGGAGTAAGACCGTCGCACCAATGCCGACTGCATAGCCGCAAACAGCCGCAATCAACGGCTTTTGCAGAGATGTGACGGCCTTCATGAACCGAATCGACGCGAGCTTTTCCTGTCCAGAGTCGTCGACGGCGAAGTCCTGAATGTCGTTTCCGCTGCTGAACACCGTCGGCGTCCCCCGCAGCACGACAACGCGTACGCTTTCGTCTCGACCAGCGTCTTCCAACGCAAGCGCCAATGTCAGATACATCTCTTGCGTGAGCGCATTCTTCTTTTCCGCCCTGGTCATCGACAGCGTCAGGACACCGCCGTCATATTTCGCTTGAATGTGTTTCATAATGAGTTTCGTGGGTTTTTTCTCGCACTGTTCCCCGAAGCGCCTTTCAGATTTCTGACGACAGATGAATTAGTAGTTGGATCGGAAAGGCACCGAGCACAGAACGGACTTTCTTGGTCAACTCTTCGGCAGGCGTGTTGGCCGTTGGCTTGAGTTCCACGACGCAGACAATTCCGGCGACTCCGCGATCTTCGACTCGGAGGCTGGCCACTGCAGCCAACTGTGCCTGCTCAATCGCCGCGCCCATGACACGTTCCGCAGCATCCGCACGCAGAACATTTTTCTGAATTTTCCCAACGGCTGTCTTCGGCAACGTCGGCAAGATGTAGCAGAGCTTGGGAATAGCGGCGCGTTCGGAGATTCGGTCTACGGATTGGGCGAGAACCTCTTCGCCCGTGCTACTGGCGGAAGGCTTTAGGGAGATGTACGCAAATGGCACTTCCCCTGACTTTTGGTCCGGTGCAGCGACGACGGCCGCCTCCAGAACATCCGGGTGCGCGTAGATGGCCTCTTCGACCATCCTCGGGTCGATGTTATGGCCGCCACGGATAATCAGATCCTTAGCCCTGCCGGTAATCCAAAGGTAGCCATCCGAATCGAGGTATGCTAGGTCACCGGTGTCTAGCCAGTCACCATCAACCCAGATGCGCTCGTTCGCCGTTTCGTCCAGGTATCCTGGAAAGATTCCGGGTCCGCGTACCAGCAGGAGGCCGGGTTCGTCGACATCACAATCGACCGGTACCGAGTCCAACTGCGGCTGTCGCACAACACGAACGTGCTGGTAGGGAATGGGAAGACCGACGGATCCCGTCTTAATGCACCCCTCGACAGGATTGACGACCGTGACGGCGGTCGTCTCGGTCATCCCATACCCCTCCCGAATTTTTAGCCCCGTAAGCGCCTCGAATGAATCTGCGATATGGGTGGAGAGCGGAGCGGAGCCCGAGCTCACTCCAGTCAGGGATGAAATATCGGCGCTGCCGATCGGTACAGAAAGCAGTTGGGCGACTACTGCGGGGACTACCGTCGCACCCGTGATGCCGTAGGTCTCTACGACATCCCAGAAACTCGGAATCAACGAGGGGTGCCGCCAACCAGCGGAGGTCATCAACACAACTGACGAGCCCCGCACGATCGGCAGCAAGCAGTTGAGCAGCGCTCCCGTTACGTGAAAAAGCGGGAGTCCGCAGCAACGAACATCTTCAGCAGTCGCGCCGTGGCACACTGCCGTTGACCAAGTCATAAACACCTGCCCGGAATGGGAGTGCTTCGCGAGCTTGGGCACCCCAGTCGTTCCACCAGTGTGAAAGAGCGCAGTGGTTGATGAACCCGCATAATTTCGGGAGAACTTCAACCCGTCGCCATCGAAGGACTCAATGACGTCGCCGTACGCAATGACGCGTACAGTTGACGACAGTTCTGACGGCAATCCAGCCGACTCCACATCGGAAATCACAACGACCGCCTGCAATGCCGGTAGAAGGTCCACCACAGCCTGAACCTTCGGCCACATGTCGACCACCCCATCACCCGCGTACGCTACCAGGACCTTCGCTTCGGCGGCGCGCAACAACTGCGCAATGATCGCCGGTTCGAGCATCCAGTTGATTGGCATCACGACACCGGCGGCCTGCGCCCCCCACATCGTGTAAAGCGCCTGCGGCACCACGGGCGCAAGCATGGCCACAACATCATCCGGACCGATGCCCAGACTGTGGAACATGTTTGCCGTTTGGTTGATGCGGCATAGAAGCGTTCGGTACGTCACCGCCTGCCAGGTTGCATGGCAGCGCTTCGGGTCCGTGAAGTAGTGAATGGCTACCTTCTCGGGACTGTTTCCGCAGGCATCGACCAACATTTCGTAGACGCTCGCAGGAAGCACCCTATCCGATAGCGGCATTGCGTCAAACGCGCGGATCTTCGCAACGGTCGATAGGTCGGCGTCAGCCCAATAGCTAGCTTCCTGTTTCATCGTGTCTCGCTCCATCTTCTGCTAAGCCGCAATTTCGGAACAATGGGGGCCCTATCCTGGGCTTACGCCGCGAAGGCCAGCGGGTTCATTACTGCCGACGACTCGAGTCGAATCCGAGGCAATAGCGCGCGCGATTCCGGAAGCAGACCCGCAAAGTAGAACTGCGCCGTGGCCAATTTGCCCGCATAGAAGCTGTCGGCAGTCTTTGTCGAAGCAACCAGAGCGGTTCGCGCCCAGAAGTGCGCGAACATCAAGTGGCCGATCAACCGTAGGTAGGCGGCAGACGATGCGCCGGGCTGGCACGGGTCAATTCGAGCCGAGTCGATGATGAACTGAGTAGCCGATTCGACGTCGTCGCAAAGTTCGGCGATGGCGCGGCCCATGTCGTCGATCTTGTTGGCTGCGCCGCTTTCCTGTGCAAGACACTCGTTCGCGGTCTCTCGCACAATCGCGAGGAGCTTGCGAGTCTGCACCCCGCCGTCAGCCAGAACCTTCCGGCCGACGAGGTCATTTGCCTGAACCCCGTTTGTGCCCTCGTAGATTGGAAGAATGCGGGCATCGCGCAGCAATTGCTCCGCGCCAGTTTCCGTAATGAACCCAGCGCCGCCATGCACTTGCATACCAAGACTGGTGACGTCTACCCCGTTATCGGAGAGAAACGCCTTTGCAACGGGCGTCAGGAGCGCAAGCAGGCCTTCGGCGTCCCGCGAGGCTTGTGTATCTGCGCTGTGGTGGTTAATGTCAATTTGCAGCGCAAGCCAATATGCAAATGCGCGACCGCCCTCTACGAGGGCACGCTGCGTCAATAGCATCCTGCGCACATCGGGCTGCGAGACAATGGGATCTGGAGCGGCCGAGCCTACCGGACTTGCCGGAGAACGACTCTGCAGCCGCTCGTGCGAATAGCGAAGTGCGCGTTGGTAGGCCGTCTCCGAAAGGCCCAGCGCCTGGGTACCGGTGCCCAATCGTGCGCCATTCATCATGACGAACATCGCCGCTAGTCCCTTGCCTGCCTCCCCGATAAGGTATCCGGTCGCCGCCTCGAAATTCATTACGCAGGTGGCATTGCCATGAATGCCCATCTTGCGTTCCAGGGAACCACATTGGACGCCGTTGCGCGCCGCGGGCTTACCTGCATCATCGAGAAGAAACTTGGGAACGATGAACAGAGAGATGCCTCGCACGCCCTCAGGCGCACCGGGCAATCGGGCCAGGACAAGGTGAATAATGTTAGGCGCTAAATCGTGCTCTCCTGACGAGATGAAGATCTTCGTTCCGGTAATCGCGAACGACCCGTCGGCGTTTCGTACCGCACGGGTTCGCAACAGACCGAGATCTGTCCCGCAATGGGGCTCAGTCAGGCACATCGTCCCTGTCCACTCTCCCGTTGCCAGCGGTGTGAGAAACGTATCCTTCTGCCAGTCAGAACCGTTGGCTCGGATGCAGCGATACGCCCCTTCCGAAAGCTTCGGATAAAGGGACCATGCCGAATTGCTCGAAGCCAGCATTTCACTGACGACAGTTCCCATGATGTGCGGCAGGCCCTGTCCGCCGTCCTCGACGTCACACACCAGGCCACTCCACCCATCGGAAGCGTAACGGTTGAACGCCTCACGGAAGCCAGGAGCTGTTTTGACTTCCCCGGCGTTGTATTCGCAACCATGCTGGTCGCCGACGGGATTGAGGGGCGCCAGAATTTCCGCGCAGAACCGCCCTGCACCATCCATCACCTGGTCCGCCGTTTCGCGATCGATGGCCTTGTCGGCGCACTTCTGTGCGAGCACCCCTTCCATGTCGAGCAACTCGTGCAGCACAAACTGCATATCGCGTAGCGGCGGAATGTAGTTGCCACTCATGTCGTCCCCCTAAGTGCTTGTGTGAATTTTGGTGTTTGGAGTCTGGCATGTGAGCGCCGACGGGGCTTGTCAGAAATCCCCGCGCAGCTTGTCAGCGTTTTCTGATATGCCGTTGTGTCCCGGTCAGCGTTCTGCTGTAATCCTGTACGAGCGCCGCTATGACGTGCAGGAGAGAGAGCAGGTGAGGCGAGATGAATAATGCCGAAGAATTTTTGAATGATTACGAGATCCCCTTTAAGGGAATCGTCGAGCAGTCTGTGGCTGGTATTTACATCCTCCAGGATGGAAGACTGCAGTACGTGAACGAGACGTTCGCTACCATGTGCAACATTCCTCGAAGCCGCATGACTGGAGAGTTGGTCTCAAACCTTGCTGCGCCGCACCAAGTCGATGCGCTCATGGAGCAGTATCACAAGCGGATACGCGGTGAGCGGCCTGGTCCATTCGTCTTGCACACGACCCGCCCCGATGGATCTCGCGGTTACGTCGAAATTCATGGCAATACCGTTCAGTATCGGGGAAAGCCAGCCATCGTGGGAGTGGGCCTTGATGTCTCGGACCGGATACAAAAACAGGAAGAGCTAAGTCGCTCACGAACACAGCTGCGCGAGCTGATGATGCGGCTGAACTCGGTGCGAGAGCGTGAGCGTTCAACCGTCGCCCAGGAGCTCCATGACGTTGTGGGCGGAATCCTCACGACCATCAAGTTCGACATCTCACGCCTAGGTCGACGCCTGGAGCGGCAAGAAAGCGGAGAGGTCCAACCGCCAGCAAAAACAGGCACGGCGAAAGAAACGACACAGCAACTGCTGGAGCTCGTCCAGGAATCCATCGAAGCCGTACGACGCATCGCCGAGGGACTTCGTCCTGCTGCTCTGGACCACTTAGGGCTACAGGACGCGCTCGCTCAGGACTTGAGCCAATTCGAGGCTCGCTATGGAGTCTCTTGCAGCTTTGATTGCGACCGCGCACCACTTCCCATAAATGAATCCCGAGAACTCGGGCTGTATCGAATTTTTCAGGAGGCCATGACCAACATCGCCCGCCACGCCAACGCTTCCGCCGTTGAGGTCACGCTCACGTGGGATGCGAGCGTCATTGCCCTCGACGTGGTGGACAACGGCGTCGGGATTGCATCCGTTCGGTCCAAGGGGGCTCATCTCGGATTATTGGGAATGAGAGAGAGAGCTCGTGACCTCCAAGGTACTGCGCAGATCGGCCCCGGCCGTGCCGGTGGCGTGAGGGTATCCGTCCGCATCCCAACGACTGTCGCTGATAACACCCCAATGGAGATGCAATGATTCGCATTGTTCTGGTCGACGACCACACCATCTTCCGCGAGGGTCTTAAGAGGCTCCTACTGGACGAAGGCGATTTTTCCGTTGTCGCGGAAGCCTGCAACGGTCCGGATGCACTAACGGCAGTTCGGACTCACGAGTTCGACGTTCTGGTGCTCGACATCAGTATGCCTGGCCGCAGCGGCCTGGATCTCATTCCCTCTGTTCGTAGCGAAAAGCCTCTTCTGCCCATTGTCGTACTTAGCATGTATCCGGCAGAACAGTATGCCGTCCGGGCATTTGAGGCGGGCGCCAGCGGTTATGTCACGAAGGATATGGATGCCGTCGAGCTTGTCGCATCCATCCGCAAGGTCGTACAGGGCAAGCGCTACTTCTCGCCTCAGGTGGCCGAGCGTGTCATGGATAACCTGGACCGTGTGAACGGCCAACTACCGCACAGGGACCTATCCTCACGCGAGTACGAGATCATGCGTCTGATCGTCCAAGGTGTTCGCTTGACTGAAATCGGCAAACAGTTCTTCCTCAGCGTCAAAACGGTCAGTACCTATCGCTCTCGGATTCTCAAGAAGATTGGCGTGGCGACGAATGCGGAACTGGTGCAGTACGCTCTGCGTCACAAGCTGATTGACTAGCCGTTTTCACAACGGAGCAGTGCCGGCATGACTGGTGACAATTTGGCGCCGTGCCGTTTGAATATCGAGTACAACATTGCTGCTCGGAAACCAACCGCCTCGCCTAGAAATCTGCAGTCATGCTGAACGCCGAGGACAACGCTGAAAATTTCGAACAGCATCTGCTGTTCGTCTACATCTGACAGGAGTTCACCGGCTTGAACGGCATCACGGATCTGGCTTGCAAGGAGGGTTCGCCAGGCGCGGACCATCTCTACAATGATGACGCGCGTCTCGTCGTCATCGACGCCTGCGTACTCGACACTGCCGCTCAACAGCAGGCATCCTCCATGCTTCAGCACGTAGTGTTGAACCCACACTTCGATCATCCTGGCAAGCCGTTGCACACCTGGCGGTAGAAATCGAGCCGCTGCTTGCGCATCGCACATGAGCGAAGAAAAATACTCATGTAGCACTGCCTCCAAAAGCTCTTCCCTTGAGGAGAAGCGGACATAGAAGGTGCTCTTCGCCACCCCAACACGTCGACACACTTCACCAAGAGTCAGTTGCTTGAGACCGTTGCGCCGGACCAGTTCCGTGCTGACTTCCAAGAAACGATGGCGGGCAGATCTCTGATTGGCGGTGCCTCGAGGCCTGCCCGCCTTTTTCTTCTGCCTGACTTCACCAAGCGCTCCGACCAGGCCATTTTCTTCGACCATGTTGCTCATTGCGCGCTTCGAAGAAAGGCGTAGGTGGCTGCCGCAACAAGTCCTGTCGAACTCATCAGCCGCACATCCGTGGTCAGTACCTCACCGGATGAACGTACCGCGTCATATTCGATAGCAAGCGAGGAATCCGCGTGGCAGTTTTCGTTATCTACGTGGAACCGAATCGCCACTGAACAGGGCGTGCATTCTTCCCCCATCAAAATGCGAGGTGGCATAGATAGTGCCCTTGCCATATTCGAGAATGGCGAGTCAATGGGTATCGAGGCATCACCCCTCTCCGAGCTTGCAGTACCTGAACCTGTAGGAACGTACGAGGTTGATGGCAGGTCGCTCGTCAACAGAATCTGGCTCGATGCCACCGTAAATTCCTGGCGAAATTCTGCCTGCCAGTACCGAAGATTGCCGTTGCCCCGGATCCATTTGACAGCAACTTCACAAGGTCCCTCCCGCAAGTCAGCCAGTAAGTAGGTGGTTATCGAAAGCGGCACAACGTCTGGGCCGCTGATGTCTCCAACAGCAGACAGCATGGCAGCTGCTAAAGCACATGGCTCCATCCCATTGCCTACGCCCATCACTACCCCGGTGTATCGGCCGTTCCCGGACCTCGTCAGGGAGACCCGGCTGGGCTGGTCGCATGCCTTCGGCATCGGATAATCCTTCGAAATGCAATTGCACTGACGTCCGACTATATCGAACGCTGCTGCGTCATAGAGGAGGTGTCCGCAGATAAGGAAAAATCTGACAGATGAGGGCAAGTTGGCAGGAGGTCGGAACGACCTCGGCGGTGCGTAGCTCGCCGGTTGGCACCCTTGTGCTAGACTGCCCTCGCCAGAATCCGAATCCTTGAGCGCTATGTCAAACCGTCCAGCTCCGCGCGCCCCCACCCATAAAGAGCGCCTTCTAAAACAGGGGTTTAAGCAGTTCTACGCGCATGGTTTCGCCGGTACGAGCTTGGACACAGTCCTCGTCGAAGCAGGGGTACCAAAGGGTTCCTTCTACCACCACTTCGGCTCAAAAGAAGCCTTTGCTTTGGCTGTCCTTCAACTCTATTACGAGAAGCAACAGCAGCGACGCAAACGATGGTTCAGCGCACCGGACATGGATGAGTATGAGATGCTCACCGGCTATCTGGACGAGTTGGTCGGCGACTTTACCCGGACAGGGGCCAAGCGTGGATGCTTAATTGGCAAGTTATCCCTTGAGCTCGCGAACACTTCCGAAGCATTCGGTACCCTTATCAACACCATGCTGGGAAACTGGCAAGCCTCCGTTGAACAAGTTATCGCTCGCGGACAGCACGCAGGCACTATTCGAGATGACTTGCCGCCTGGCCAACTTGCCGACACAATTCTCGCCACGATCCAAGGGGCTCTGATCTTGGACCTCGCGCGTCATCGCACACAGGCGATGCATAGCATTTCGACAGTCATGTCATCGCTACTTCGACCGCTTGCACCTGAGACCCGCGTGAAGCGGGTCTCACAAATCTAGGCCTCAGACTGCCGTCAAACGCAGGACGGTGGGCGCGCCTTCCATAAAGGCTCCCATTGCGCGGCCAATTTGACGAAAGTGATCAGACTTCCGGTGTGCCTCGACGGCCGCCTCATCCTTATAGCGCTCCACGAAAGCGTACTGACCTGCAACATCCGTACGCCAAAGGCCATACTCAAGGCACCCCTCTTCTTGGCGCGAGGCCTGGACCATTTGTTTAGCCAGTTCTTCGAACTGTGCTTCGCTTCCCGGCTTCACAGTAATTTGCGCAACGCAACCCAGCATTTCGTCTCCTAACTCTCTAAGTAATAAGGCGGTCAGAGCTTAGCCGCACTAGACTGCTAAGTCTAGTAGATCCCTGCCATGCTTGTCCATCCGGTGAACGAAGCTGAGTCCTTGCGCGCCCAAATGCTTAATGGTACGCATCTTCGTGGTAGGGTATCTACTGATGCCTCGCTTGTTTGCTGAAGAATTCACTAGACCATATAGTCTAGTCGGAGCGAGACCAAGGAGACATGAGAATGGCTGAGGAGTGGCAACACAGTTACACTTTTACCAACGGGATTCGGATGCACTACGTGGAACAAGGCGAAGGGCCTCTGGTGTTGCTTTGCCATGGATGGCCTGAATCCTGGTACTCCTGGCGGCATCAAATCCCGGCGCTGGCGAATGCTGGCTTCCGTGTTGTCGCTCCCGACCTGCGAGGCTATGGAGACACCGAGAAACCCGTGCCAGTCGAGGCGTATGACATCCTCACCTTGACCGCGGACCTGGTTGGATTGGTCAATGCCCTTGGGGAGGAACACGCCATCCTCGTGGGGCACGACTGGGGATCGATGCTCGCGGCTACGGCGGGTCTTCTAAGACCGGACATGTTTCGTGCTTTAGCGCTGTTAAGCGTCCCCTACATGCCTCGCCGAAGAATCCGGCCTGCTGCGCAGTTTCACACTCTCACACAGGAGAGCCACTTCTACCAAGAGTATTTCCAGGTCATCGGACGCATCGAATCGGAACTAGAGGCCGATTTGCGTCGCGCCCTGCTCGGCATTCTGTACACCGGCAGCGCGGCGTCCCGACAGCATCCGGAGCACCGGCGCAAAGGATTCATCACCTTCGAGAAATCGACACGCTTCGTTGACAACCTTGCGCTTCCCGACCAGCTTCCGACATGGCTGAGTCAGCAGGACCTCGATACGTTTGTCGACCAGTTCAGGCGGGGGGGCTTTGCCGGGCCAATCAACTGGTACAGGAACATTGACAGAAACTGGTCGCTGACGGCGTTTCTCGACGGCGCGCGGATCAACCAACCAGCCATGTTCGCTGCAGGGGAGTTGGACGGGGTCATCCGCATGGCGAAAATGGAATACGAAACTCTGGAGATCAATGTGCCGCAGCTCTGGAAGAGGACATTGATTCCCGACGCTGGGCACTGGGTACAACAGGAAAAGCCCGAAGAGACATCGCGGCTGTTGGTTGAGTTTTTCCAACAACCCCAGGTCATCTCCCAGCTTTCGTAGCCGGCCTTTTTGACGAGGAAAAGTACGTGCCACGCAAACCTCCTCGGACACACCAGGCATCGGTCGCTGGCGCCGAGGAAGGTATCGCAATGCTCCGACGGAAGCGCCATCCTAACGGATGGCCTCTCTGCGCTGGCGACACATCGGCCGCGCTCGCAAAACGTCTGCGCGTTCTAGCTGTTCCGCAAGAAGTTCCAGGACGTCGCGTCGGACACTGAATGCTCCAAAAGCTTAGCGCCCGTGGCGGTAGCTCAGCCCGCTCGCCTTTTTTTTCGGATCCTGTCAGCAGGGAAACGGTTGCATGTCCTCGGGCGGCACACAGCATTGATTGGCGATAGCGTGCGAGGAATTCCGCCTAAACATTCTTGGCCCGTTTCACTCCAACATCCCGGGTGTCAAAAACTCGAATGCACTTCGAAGCACTCATGTCCCTACCCTACTGTCGCCTAGGCTGAAATCAACTCGGTGACGCGAAATCACCGGGACGCTGACCGAATTCCACCTTGTTCGCGCCTATCACGGCGGCGACTATTCCATAGAACGTGGGAAGCCGCATGCTTCGCGCAATTGGTGTTCGTTGTTCTCGGCGGCATCGTTCCTCCGCTCGCTTGTCGCGCGCCACGTTGGCTATCGATCCGGTGGCGGACGGCCTCAGCTTACTATTTTCGTACCTACTAGGTTCCATGCTCACTCGAGCGCGTCTGGCCAGGGGGCGATCGTAGACGTTTCAGCGGTCTTCTGATTCGGACACATAAGGCGCCACTGCCATGGGCGGTACACCTCAAGCAACTTCATCGAAGTTTCTAGAATCCTTATAGGCGTTTACAAAATGGCAATTAAGACAGTGGGCATCGTGGGTGCCGGCACAATGGGCAATGGCATTGCGCAAGCTTGCGCTTTGGCCGGCCTGACCGTTGTGATGATCGATCTGAGCGCCGCCGCGGTCGAAAAAGGATTGGCCACACTTGAAGCGAGCTTGGATCGGCTGATCAAAAAAGAGAAGCTCACTGAGGGACAGAAGACAGACGCGATGGCACGCATCCAGGGCAGCACTCTGTACGAGTACCTCAAAACAACCGACATCGTCATCGAGGCTGCCACTGAGAACTACGACCTCAAGGTGAAGATCCTCACGCAGATTGACAGCATCGTTGGGAAAGACGTCATCGTGGCAACCAATACGTCGTCAATCTCCATTACAAAGCTCGCGGCGACGGTCTCCCGCCCGGACCGGTTTATCGGCATGCACTTCTTTAACCCGGTACCGGTGATGACGCTTGTAGAGCTTATCCGCGGACTGCAGACCAGCAATGCTACCCATGCGGGGGTGGAGGCTCTTGCGAAGACGTTGGGCAAGTACCCCATCACCGTCCAGAATGCCCCCGGCTTTGTGGTCAACCGCATTCTTTGCCCAATGATCAATGAAGCTTTCTGCGTCTTGGGAGAAGGCCTTGCTTCCCCTGAGGAGATCGACGAAGGCATGAAACTGGGATGCAACCATCCGATCGGCCCACTGGCATTGGGCGACATGATTGGGCTCGATACCCTTCTCGCTGTAATGGAGGTGTTGCACCAAGAGTTTGCGGATCCAAAGTATCGTCCCGCCATGCTGCTGCGTGAGATGGTGGCCGCAGGATATCTTGGGCGCAAGACAGGACGTGGGGTCTACGTATATAACCTGTAACCGCTAGGAGCGGTATGAAATGGCCTCTCTTGCCTCGCAGCCGGCCCATGGATGTGGGTAGCGAGAATCGATGTACTGGACAAGTGCTGTGAAGCGCGAAGTCGTGGTGGTGAGTGGGGTTCGTACCGCAGCCGGGACTCTCGGTGGTAGCTTGAAGGATCTTTCCCCACCGAACTCTCCGCAATCTTGAGCCCTACTCCAGGTGCATGTGGCCGCTGAATTCTTGCCGTGCCATGTTCGCACGCCCCGGAATTGGGGCGCACGAACATGGCGTCGTCCGGCTACCGCGTGTTGGCGCGGGACTTCAGTAGCCTTCTAGACTGCCTGTGCAGTCCGCTGGTCGCTGGGAGCCGCACCCGTCCATCTTTTAAACGCCTTGCGAAAATTTGAGGCGTCGGAAAACCCAAGTCGCTCGGCGATCTGTTCAACCGTCATCGAGGTGTGCTCAAGATACTGGAGCGCGAGACGTAATCGGACGTCATCGACAATCGCTTGATACGACGTTCCTTCGGCAGACAGACGCCGATGCAGCGTGCGTACCGACACTCCCATACGCTCGGCAAGTCCGTCAACGTTTTCGAAGCGTCCTGGCTGATTGACTAAAAACGCACGAATTGAGGGAATCAGATCTGACTCATCTTCGACCCCAGCGAACATCTCATCGCAGAGGTTCTGGCACATGAGCGCGGTCATCGCATTGGCATTTGGCAGCTCTTGCTCTCTTGCCTTCGCGTCATAGTGCCATTCCATGACATCGCAGCCAAACTCGACAGGACATCCGAATATTTTTTCGTACGATCTCCAATGAGCCGGCGCCGGATACGGAAAGAGCATACGTACGGACGGAACCGGCGCCTCCAACACACGACTGAGGACTGAATTGTTGGAGCTACGCCAGAATTCGGCCGCGAAGGGCAGCAGGTCGCCGACCGACCACGGATCGTGACTCTGGAAAATACCTACCTCGCCCTCAATGCGCGAACTAATCTGCAGCACCGGACCAGCGTGTTGTAAGTACTTTATGCAAATATCGAGCGCTGCGCCCAAGGTGCGGCTGCTTGCGAGTGCGTACCCATAGATTCCGAAGCCGCTGATGCGCTGTCGGGCACCAGCTAACAGCCCAACATCCGGGCGTGTAGCGAGACGGTAGGCATTGCGGTAAATGCCAATCCGCTGATGGCGCGAAATTAGTGATCGCGGGTCGTCGAACTGCTGTAGACGCACTCCTGTACCTGCGAGCACCTGGCGCGCAGGAACCCCCTCACTCTCCAATTCAGTGAGAAGTGCCTTGAGATCGAATAGCACCATCGTGGGCGCATGGAGGCCACTAACGGGGCTGACAAACACGTCTCTGCTCGAGGATGTAGGAGCTGACGCCATCGATTGCCTCCTGTCATTTTATGACCGCATGATGGCAGAAAATGACTCCCTATTCAACCTGGTACTCCCGAGCACGCATGACGCTACGTGCCACACGTAGCCATGGAATGACATGCAGTGCAGTCGCATTGCGGTTCGTTCCGGTTCCTTCGCATCCATCCGTCTATGCGCTCGCACGGGACGACCGGCGGAGCACTCAGCACAAAGCGCTGACACAAAATCACCGCTTCGTTGGCACAAGCCGACCTCACTCACGGGACGAAGGCCTCTGATAATTAAGACACGGAGACGGATTGCGACATAAGAGCGTTGGCGCGAGCGAGGAGTGTTTTGGCAAAGTAGTTTCACTTTTCGCTCGGCGGTACGTCCACGCCTAAATGTCGTCGGAGTGCTTCAGGAGACATTCATTAAGCACCCTTATCCGGTCTACGCGTGATCGCGCTGGATTCATTGTCAGCCGCACTTCTACTGGCGTTCCGTTGAGGCCCGATGATTTCCTCGCGGGAGTCAGGGGATGCAATGCGACTAGCAGTTCGGCACTGTTGCGGCGCGGTTAATTCAATCTTACGTCGTCGCGCCGGTCACACGACCGATTGGTTCTATTCCATGACCAAGCGCGCTCGACCATATGATGGCCCAAACCGCCCCTTGGGCGATGGGCTGAAAATTCCCTTGTCGACCTGTAGAGGAATCCATGCCTGTAGTTGAATACGTGAAAGACGGTAACGTCGGTATCGTGACGCTTGCCAAGCCTCCCCACAACCTGATGGATCAGACGCTGATGGCGGAGTTGATGGACGCGTACGAACGGGCCGTTGAGGAGGGCTGTCGCTCGATCCTCCTGCGCAGTTCCATGCGTCATTTCTGTGCCGGTGCTGACACAAATGCTGTCAACTCCGACCGGATGGATACCAAGCGCATGGAGACGGCCTGGAACGCTCTTGAAAACGTTCCCCTTCCTACGGTCGCTGCAGTGCATGGTGCGGCGCTCGGTGGCGGCTTCGAACTGGCCCTGCTGTGCGATTTTATTGTTGCTGCGGATACAGCGTCATTCGGATTTGCGGAAGCCACACTAGGACTGCTCCCGCTCTTTGGCGGAATTCAACGTGTGACTGAGCGGGCGGGTGTAGCACGAGCGAAGGAAATGGGGATGTTCGCGCGTCGACACGAACCGCGTGCGCTGGAACGCTGGGGAATTATTAACCTCGTCGTGGAAGAAAGCGACCTGAGCAGCGCGTCCCTGTCCTTTGCTCGACAGCTCGCCGCCGGCCCGACGATTGCGCTGGGCGGAATCAAGCGACTGGCCAACGTCACTGCTCGCCATGGCATTGCCGCAGCAGACGCCATCCAGGAGGAAGTGAACAGTGTGATGTGGGAAAGCCAGGACCAGAAGCGCGGCCTGACTGCATTCCTCGCGACCGGGCCGGGCACTGCCGTCTTCGAGGGGAATTGACATGAGTACCGCACCTCTCGCCGGCGTAAAAATCGTCGACTTTACGCGTGTTCTCTCGGGCCCTAGCTGCACCAAGGCGCTGAGTGATTTGGGCGCGGAAGTCATCAAGGTGGAGCCGCCCTCGGGCGATGTTGGGCGTGCCGGCGTACCGCACGTCGGGCCAATGTCGCTTTACTACGTGCAGCAGAATGCCGGTAAGCGAGTAATCAGCCTCGACCTTAACTATTCCGAGGCGCGCCAGGTAGCGATCGAACTGTGCCAGGACGCAGACGTCATTGTCGAAAACTTCAGGCCTGGAACTCTGACACGTTTTGGTCTGGCTTACGAAGACGTGATTAAGTTCAATCCGACGGTGGTGTATGTGTCGATCACTGGCTACGGCCAGACTGGACCTTGGCGCAACCGCCCTGCATATGCCCCGACGGTGCATGCCGAGACCGGCCTGACGCATATGCTGGAACAGCACTACGAAGGTGCAATGACAGAACTGCGCAATGACGCATGCAGCCATGCAGATGTCTACACCGGCCTGCAAGGCGTCATTGCGGTATTGGCTGGCCTGCAGCACCGGACAAAGACTGGCGAAGGCCAACATGTCGACGTCTCCATGGCTGCGACGATGCTTTCAGTCAACGAGCGCGCCGGTGCGCTGTTGTCGGGCATCGATGTGAACGACGAGCCGTATGCGCTTAGTGCTAACGAGTCGCCGATCATTGAATTGCCGGATGGCAGCCGCCTCACACTATCGGGCAGTCCTGTCTTCACACCCACTTTCCGTCGCTATTGCTCAATGATGCGTCGTCCCGACTTGCTTCAGGACCCGCGCTATGCGACTGCGACCCTCCGCCGCGAGAACCTCGCAAGCTTGATGCAGGAAGTACGAGCCTGGGTCTTGACGTTCTCCGATCTCGACTTGCTCCAGGCTCAGGTGAGCGAAGCGAGTCTTGCAATTGGCGTTGTCCGTAGTGTCAACGATCTGGCGTCGTCGGAATGGGCGAAAGATTGGGGCGCAATCGTGGAAGTGGATGACCGCGCGGGCGGCAAAGTCCGTATGCCCGGCCGGCCGTGGCGATTCAGCCGCTCCGAGCTGCCGGCACCGGGAGTGCCTTACTTCCAAGGTGAGTGCAATGCCGAGATCATGGCAGAGATCGGTATTCACAAGGACGAGGTCGAAGACCTGAAGAGTCGCCGCATCTTGTTGAGCCGCCGCAGCCTGCTCGCCGCTTTCGACTGACCTTCTTAGGAATTGGGGGGTGGCATGACCGCTTTTTGATTGCTGCCCCCCCAAATCGCTCGGCTCAAATCACGGAGTGAAAATTCATGAGCACACACACTGACGTTGCCCCTACGGAAGCCTTGTTCCAGCGGATCAAGCTTGGGAAATTTGACTTGGCCAACCGCATGGCTATGGCACCGCTCACGCGTAGCCGGGCAGACGATGATCTCGTGCCTACCGATCTGATGGTTGAATACTACCGCCAGCGCGCTAGCTTGGGGCTGATCATCGCCGAAGCGACACAGGTATCAATCACGGCACAAGGCTACAGCCATACGCCTGGCATTTACACCCCTGAGCAAATTGAGCTTTGGAAGAAGGTGACTGCTGCAGTGCACGCAGAGGGCGGTCGCATTTTTCTGCAGATCTGGCATACCGGCAGAAAGTCGCATACGCATTTCCAGCCGAACAACCAACCGCCCGTCGCGCCCTCGGCTATCGTCGCAAAGTCCCAGATCTACATCACGGGCACCGGATTTCAGGATTGTTCACCCCCACGTGCTCTCGAACTCGAAGAGATTTCTGGCATCGTTGAAGACTTTCGACAGGCAGCGGCGAACGCCATCCTCGCAGGCTTCGATGGCGTGGAACTCCATGGCGCCCATGGCTACCTCCTTGACTCCTTCCTTCGCGATGGTACGAACAAACGTACGGACGCTTATGGCGGCAGCATCGAGAACCGTGCCCGCTTTCTCCTAGAAGTCGCTACCGCGGTTGTCAACGAGATCGGCGCAGATCGAGTTGGTGTACGACTGGCGCCGGTATCGCCTGTAAACGACGCGGTAGAGAGCAACCCGCAACCGCTGTTTGAGCATGTTGTGCGTGAACTGGCGAAGCTGAATCCCGTATATCTCCATATTGTCGAAGGTCATACAGGCGGTCCACGCGACAACGTTCCGTTTGACTATGAGGCGCTGCGAAGCCTGTACAGCGGTGTCTGGATGGTAAACAACGGCTATACGAAGGAAATGGCAGATGAAGCCATCCGTACCGGTCGCGCTGACATGGTGTCGTTTGGCCGCCTGATGATTACAAACCCAGATTTGCCACGACGCTTCCGCGAAAACCTGCCCCTGAACGAGCGCTTCGAAGACGCTCCGCCCTATGGGGGAACTGGGCCTCATGGCTATGTCGATTATCCATTCGTCGACTGACCTATGACTGCACGTGGTGGATGTCTGCTCGCTGGCCCGCGACGATTGAAGTCGGGAGAGCGTCGACGGCGGCCGTCCACCACGGTAGCCCACCAGTTCCACTGAGTTCTACTTGGCCAGGCAAACACTAGGGACAATGTGTTCGCTTGCGTACTTTTATCGCTCAGAAATTCCATCGAGAAGGGACGGTCCTTTCGTCTCGAGATCGGTCTGAAGGACCACAAGTGTATCGGTCAATGTAAATCGCGAGCGGCCTGACTGCTTCGGCTATATGCGAGACACATATCGCTTCATGCGTTAGTTTTAACTTCTGTTCGACCATAAACAAATGGGGGTGGTGAAGAAATATTAAGTTTGATATCGGCGCTTCGTACGCCATCAATTCAAGTGCCCAAACGAGGTGCAGAATAAATAATTAAATTTGGAGACTTAAAATGAACAAGATTTCGTCAAAGCGAACGCTTCGCATTGTAGCCACTACGACATTCGTATCTGCGACTGCGTTCTTCGCTGCGATTCCGGCACTGGCGCAGACCAGCAAACCAATCGTGATGAAGGTAGCGTTCCCCGCGGGAGGACCCACTGATATCTCCGTGCGTCGGATACAAGCACCCCTTCAAACTATGCTAGGGCAGGCGGTCATCGTCGAGAACCAGCCTGGAGCGGGTGGATCCATCGCCGCTGTCAGTGTAAATAGCGCGCAGGCTGATGGCGGAACTCTTCTGGCAGCTTCAGGCAATGATCTGATCCTTGCCCCGCTTGCGATCTCGCAGGCACGATACAAGGCGGAAGGCTTCAAGCTCCTGGCTCCTCTGGGCGACTCCGATGTCGTCTTGGTCACAAGCAAGAAGCACAACTTCACAGGTATCGATGAGTTGATCGAGCATAGCCGTCGAGATCCAAAAGCTTTCAGTATTGGGACCTGGGGGTATGGTTCGTCGACTCACATTGTTGCGGCCGACTTTGGCGACAAGATCGGTGTGCCGTATCTCACCGTTCCCTATAAGGGTGCGGCGCCGCAGATTCAGGCTTTGCTGAGCCAGGAGGTCGACTTTGCATTCATGTCGTTCTCCGGAACCTTGGCAGAACTCATTCGTACAGGCAAAGTCCGACCGGTTGGGGTTGCGAGTCAAAAGCGAAACCCGAACTTGCCAAACATTCCGACCCTCAATGAGGGGAAGTATCTCAAGAACTTCGTCCACAACATTTGGGGCGGTGTCTTCGTTCCCGCTAGCGTACCCGACGCTGTGGCTGTCAAGCTGAATAAGAGCCTTACTGAGGTGATGCAGCGTGACGACTACAAGCGCTTCCTCCACGATACGGCGGCGCTCCCGCTTGAACCGATGACTCTCTCGGAAGCCGCATCGTTCTATCGGAGCGAACTTGAGAAGGTACAGAGGATTGCGCGGGCGATCAAGTTGGAACCTCAATAAGTAGGCGCATTTCTTGCGTGAGAGTTCCCATACGGGACAGATCCGTCCGGTATGGGAACTGGCTGCAAAGCGACGCACTCCCGTGCAATGCAGATACCTCCCGAAATATTTGGAAAGGTCTGTGTGATGCGAAGCCCCGTCGGATGTCATACGTGTCCCTGTTGAGCTAGCCGAGCAGACGGCGCCTTTTACTGGCTCTGAGAAGATCCGTTGGACGCAGCGCCCCCATGCCGGTCGATCTCAGGCTCAACGACTTTCCGGTTAATACGCCCGTAACGCGTCTATTGGTTGGCAGGACTATGCGAAGAGCCATGCGAGCACCAAGTCAGTCGATCTACGGATTCCGCCGCCAGTCTGAAACCTGGCAGATATGGGCGTCGCTTAGTCGTCGCAGGCAGCCAAACTGGCTGCGACCCGTTCTTCGACCCGCCGCATGCTAAATATCAGCCATATCTACGCTTTCCTAGAATTGCTGGAGAAGCGCAATTTCAATGCGGCGGCCGAATGCCTGCATTTGACGCAATCTGGCCTTTCGCGAAGGATCAGCGCCATCGAAGAGCGCGTGGACCAGCGCCTCTTCGAGCGAACGACCCGGCTGGTGCGTCCGACTCGGGCGGCACTCACACTGGCGCGCCACTGGACAGAAGCGCTCGCACACTACCAGGCGGGTCTGGCGGAAGTCAGTTCACCGGACTTCGACCTCAGCGGAGCATTCCAGCTCGGTGTCAGCTCCACTTCACGCTTTGGCGAATGGGAGAACCTGAGCGACGAGTTTGCCAAGGCGTTTCCCAATGTCACAGTGCGCATCGAATACATGCCATCCCAAGACGTCGCATTCTGCGTGTGCAATGGCGTCCTCGACCTGGGTTTCTGCAGCGGCCCCATCTATGACGACAAGCTCGGCGCAATCCGGATCGAGCAGACCCGCTACTGCGCGCTAGTGTCGGAGCAGCATCCACTTGCAGCGCGCCCCAAGCTGGAGCTGAAGGACCTGAACCAGGTGGCGCTAAGCTTGGTAAGTGCGAAGACGTGGCCGCGCGTGCGCGATCAGCTTGATGAACGCCTTGCGAGGCAAGACACGGACATCACTGTGGGATATGAAAGCAGCTTCCTGGAGATCGTACTCAAGCACATCATCGAGCACGATGGTATCGGCATCCATCCGCTTGGCAGAAATTTCGTGCTGCCACGAGGCGTGAACCTTGTGGGCATCTCCGACCTCGACCTCGTACTGGAAAACGTCTGCGTCTGGCGCAAATCCAGCACGTCGCCGATCGTGCGCAGCATGATCAACCTGTTACGGCGGAAATACGGCGATGGCCCAACGCAACCGGCCTAGCCGGCAACAGCAAGCGCCGCGCCTCCGGAACAGCGAGACTCAGCTATCCGCTCGAGGAACGCGAAGACGCTTCTTCGTCCCCCTCAAGGCCATGCATGCAAGCTCTACAACCCAGTCGATCCGGGGATGACGGACTTTGACGAGCCGATGGATCGGTACGCGCCGGGACTTCTGATAGACAGTCGGGTTGGCCATGGATTCTTGTGTGAATGTCTCCCCTGAAAGGATGCCCGGATCATTGCATGCCCCGCCCTCCTTCGCTCTCGCACCGAAGCCGCCCTCCCCTACCCTTGCTCACACTCATGCCAGTTGCGCATGAATAATCTCGGTTCTGTCATTGGACCGCGGCGGCCCCGCCATGAAATAGTTTTGTCTTGCGGTCGCACCGATGACCGTCCGCCTGCAGCTCCCCCGACAAATTTCCGCAGAGGCAGCACCAGGCGCGGCATGTGACCGTCCACGAGCCATGACCATAAGAAGGAGGAAACAAGAAAGATGAGAGTCAAAGCCCTACCCGTCCTGATCGCGAGCCTGGGATTGTTTGCGCCCACTACCCATGCCCAAACTAGCGTGATCCTGTACGGCGCAATCGATAACAACATCGAATACGTCAGCAACCTTGGCACCCAGACGCCGTCGGCAGCCAATGGGTTCAACGCCGGTCCCGCAGGCAACGCCTTCCGGCTGACTTCCGGCGCACTGTCCGGCTCCCGGTTCGGCCTGCGTGGCACCGAAGACCTGGGCGGTGGTATGAAGGCCGTCTTCGTACTGGAAAATGGCTTCGGCAGCGACGACGGCAAGTTGCAGCAAGGTGGCCGCATGTTTGGGCGGCAGGCGTTTGTTGGCGTCGACCATGCTAGCTTTGGGCGGTTCACTTTCGGCCGTCAGTACAACACGATGTTCTCGGCCCTGGCCAACTTCTCGCCTACGGCATATGCAAGCCAGTACGAGCCTCTCGTGGCTCAGTTGGGGCTTGATGCACGCTCGGACAATACCGTCAAGTACAGCGGGAATTTCGGGCCGGTGGGCGCGATCGCACACTGGTCCTTTGGCACTGGCGTAACAGGCAACGGCGAGGTGCCGGGCCAGTTCCGCCGAGACAGCGCTTACGGCACGGGACTGACGTATGCCTCCGGGCCCATCGGCGCCGCCGTAGTCTACAGCCAGTTCAATCCGACACTGAATGCCGCCGGCGCTACCGGCACGTTCAAAAAGGCCGCCGTGGCCGGAAGCTACGCCGTTGGTGACGCCAAGATTATGGGCGGCTATCGCTGGGGCCAAAACAAGGTGGCAGACAGCAGCCTGCTCCTGCGCGACGACTATTACTGGGCCAGTGTGGTCTACCAGGTCAGCGCGCCGCTGGCACTCACAGTCGCCTACTACTACGATGACGTGAAGAAACTGGCGGGCACGAATATCAAGAATCCTTGGCAGGTGCTCTTTGTGGCCGACTACAGCCTCAGCAAGCGTACTGATCTGTACCTCACCACTGCCTACGTGCGCAACTCCGGCCTCAACTTCGACACCTCAGCCATCAGCTTCGCCAACGGCTATTTCCTCGGTACCGGGAAGAACAACATGATCGGCGTGGCCCTTGGCATCCGTCATATTTTCTGACGCCGCCGCACGCTACACCCAAGCTTTCACAGCACCAATACCTTCATTGGAGTTCATTGCCATGAATGTCGTGCCTCACCGTACTGCCCGTCGCCGCCTCCTGCTGCTCGCGCCGCTGGCACTATCATTGTCCGTCGGCCTAGGCTGCGCCCGCGCCGAAACCGACGCCGCATTCCCGTCCCGACCGATTCGCATCATCACACCGTTCCCGGCGGGCGGATCCACCGACAACTTCCTCCGCCCAGTGGCACTACGTGTCGGTAAGAAACTCGGCCAGCCCGTGGTGATTGAGCCGCGCCCCGGCGGCAATACCATCATCGCGTCCACTGCGGTAGCCAAGAGCGATCCCGACGGATACACGCTGCTAATCGGCGTAAACACGCTGCTCACCAACGCCGCCCTATACCGCAAGCTCAGCTACAACACCGGCAATGACTTTACGCCGGTTGCCTATCTCGGCCAGGACGGGTTCGCCATTGCCGTTAGCGGAAAGCTGCCCGTGAGCAATCTCGCGGGCCTGATCGCGATGGCCAAGGCGAAGCCGGGCAGCCTCACCTATGGCACCTCCACGACTGGCGGCAGTAACCACCTTGGCGCTGTGATGCTCGAACAAATGGCGGGCATCAAGCTCACCCAGGTGCCGTACAAGGGCGGCCCGACGCTGCTCAACGACCTGGGCTCAGGCATCATCGACATGAATTTCGACAGCTACAACGCGTTCGCTTCGTTGCTGCCTAGCGGTCGCGTCAAGATTATCGCCCAGTCAGGTAGCAAGCGAAGCCCGAGCATGCCTGGCGTCCCGCTGGTCTCCGAAACCCCCGGGATGGAAAAGTTCGCGGTGGGTTTCCATGTAGGCCTCTACGCGCCGGCTGGCACGCCCAAACCGGTCTTGACTAAGCTCAACCAGGCCTTCCGAGAAGCCGTATCCGAGGAGAGCAAGAGCAACTCGGCGGTCATCAACCTGGCCCCTCTGGACCTCGATGTTGATGAATCTTCCCGCTTCTTCCATAAGGAACTGGCGTTTTGGGCAGATGCTGTGCGTCGCTCGGGCGTGACCATCGACGAGTAGCACGGTGTCACTGCTAGTTGGGAAGCGCTCTCGTGTTTCGTCACGCAATCGCCCGATGCCGTCTGCTCAGTCTTTGCGCGAGACGGCACCAGGTTGACGTTTGGAGCGCTGGAACAGCGCGTCAACCACGGTGCGTGCCCGTAGCGCAGCCTCGGCTTGCGCTAAAGGTGGCGCGCCGGTGTTCTGCTTTGACAATGACAAGTCCTTCCTTGCAACTTGCACTCGCCGCACAGCGCATCGGCGTCTACCTTGCGCCGATCTCCACTCGCACCACGGCGCAGGAGCTCGCGCACACCGCCACCGACAGTGGCGCCGGCATGCCTGCGCTCTCGGCTACCAAGGCTGAGGCGCTACCAACTCGGGATGCCCTTATCGAGCTTTGGGTGCATCCCATGACCCGCGGCGAAGCGGTGGAGGGATACCTGAGTTGGAGCTCCGCTGCCGCGGTCTTCACGGACACGCCGCTGACCAACCGGGTCAGCGGCGGCGACGTGCTCCATTCCTCCGACACTGCGGGCAGGCACAAGGGCATCGTGCGAACCGTGCTCGGTACCCCAACGGCGACATCGCTGAACAAGTCGAAGCAGTGAAGCTCGCTGTCCGCCCACCGGAATCGGGGCATCTGCCAGTACACGCGTTAGCGCGCCGCTATCGAGCACCTAGCGACAATCCGGTGCAACACCCGACAGGTCTGCACCGTCGTTCGTCAATCAGGACTCGAAGCTGAGCGAAGGAATGCCAGTCGTTCCAACTATAGAAGACCAATCTCGTTAGAGTGACCCATGATCGAACTCGCAGACATCTCGTCGCAGCTAGAGGGGACCTTGAAGCTGAAATTCCCGGTTGTCGGCTTGAAGCTTCTTGAAACCGCAGACGGTATGGACAAGATTGCTCGGCTGCGGCGCCCGACAGCCGTTCATACGATGGACCAGATTATCGCCCAGGCTACCCGACTCGGCTGGACTGTGGGGATTACGGCAGATGATCTCGTCGGAGATCAGTGCCGCAATGTGGTGGGCCTCGGAACGGCTAGCGCAGAGTGGTCCACGGGTAAGCATATGGCAGGTGTGTGGTTTGCTACCGTTGAAGATGCTTCACGGCACCAGGCGTCTATGCACTGTGTCCCCGCCGGGCGTTACCGAGCGTTGATTGCGGCCCCCCTAAGAAAATGGTCGGGTCGGCACACCGACACCATGGGAGTGCCGGACATCGCGCTCTTCTACGCGACTCCCGGTGCAATGATGTACTTCATTAATGGCCTGCAGTGGAAAGCTTACAAGCGCTTCGACTGGAGCGTTGTTGGCGAATCATCATGTGCAGATGCCTGGGGACGCGCATTGTGCACAGAAGAGCCGAGCCTCTCTATCCCATGCTTTGCGGAGCGCAGGTATGGCGGAGTGCTTGATGAAGAGATGCTCATGGCATTGAAGCCCGGCGATATCGTTAGAGCGATTGAGGGTATGAAAGCGCTTGGGGCAAACGGGCTTCGCTACCCGTTCCCAGCCTATGGCATCCAAATGGACGTCAGAGCAGGAATGAGCGCGAGCTACCCAGGCAACGCGCCCTGAGCGCCCAACGTACACACGTGGTGATCCACGACACATAAGGACTCGCGCTCGCAGCTGCTACGTCGCCCTCGGCAGCTGAGGGATTCGCGTTGGATAAGGAAGAACGATGCACACCCATCAAGATACGCTGTTTGACTTCGATGAGATCATTGACAGGCGTAATACCAACTCCGCCAAGTGGAAAGCCGGCAAGCTGCGCCTCACACCGGAGCAGGTCGCAGCCGATCCGCTGCCGATGTGGCTTGCCGACATGGACTTTCGAGTTGCTGAGCCGATTGCCGAAGCGTTGCATGGCGCGATCGAGACGGGCGCGCTCGGATATGGCATGACGCCGGATACCTATCTCGAAGCGGTCGTCGACTGGCAAGCCCGCCGCTTCGGATGGCACGCGAAGCCGGAGTGGATCACGCGGTCCCCAGGAGTCGTCAGTGCGCTCAGCATGATCGTCCAGGCCTTCACGCAACCCGGCGATCATGTGCTGATCCAGACCCCCGTTTATATTCATTTCCATCACGATGTGATCATCAACGGCAGGCGCGTCGCAAGAGCGCCACTCAGTCTTGACGAGGCTGGCATGTACCGCTTCGACCCCGAGGTCTTCGAAGCAGCGATTGCGCCGGGCACAAAGTTGTTTATTCTCTGTAATCCGCATAATCCCACCGGCAATGTGTGGACTCGAGATGAACTGATGACAATGGCCTCGATATGCGAGCGGCACGGTATTCTGATCGTGTCCGACGAGGTCCATCAGGACCTGGTTTTCGGAGATGGGCAACAGCACATCCCTTTTGCAAAGCTGGATCACGCTGCGGTCGAGAATTCGATCGTCTGCACCGCACCGAGCAAGACATTCAATATCGCGGGCCTGCAGTGCGCAAACATCTTCATTCCTAACACTCGACTGCGTCAGGCATATCAAGCGCAGTGTGAAAAGAACGGCGTGTCGATTGCGAATACCATGGGGACCGTCGCCGGCGAGGCCGCATACCGACACGGAGAATCGTGGGTTGATGCCATGTTGGCCTATGTGAGCGCCAACCACCGACACTTCGCGGCACAGGTTGAGAAGCTCGGCCTGCCGGTGAAAGTCACTCCAACGAATGCGCTGTATCTCGCATGGGTTGACTTTCGCAAACTCAACATGTCCCCGGCAGATCTGCACGATTTCTTGCTGCGCCAGGGGCGCCTTTGGCTTGACTACGGACCAAAGTTCGGGACCGAGGGCGAGGGATTCATGCGCATCAATTTGGCATGCCCGCGCAGTGTTGTGGACGAGTGCTTGCGCCGGCTCGCGAGCGTATTGCTGCATTGAAGCCGGCATTCCCGCCCCGACGTCCTGCACTGGGTTCGATCCGTCCGCTCTGCAGCGCCACGTAGCAATAGGACCGGCAGCCTCCTCGTCGGCGGGAGTGCCGGTCAGAGCGCGGTGTTGTTACCACTTCTCTTGGACGTAGTCCGTCGTCATCTCCTTGCCGCTACGATGACGCATCGCGCGACATCGGGCGCCCGGCGGCCTTGTCTGCGCCCACACGCCAGATCCCAAGGTCACAGTTCCCCAGCGTGGTCTGGCGTTTTCAAAAGCACGCACTGGGCCGATGTCTGCAGCGTGCATCAAGCAATATCTCACGCAGCCTGTTGGCTGTCGCCGGATAGTGTTCCACGCGCACATGACCTCAACGGGTAACGCCAAGCCACTCCTCGCGCTTAGCCCACATACAAGTTCAATTGTCCCCAAAAAGTTCAAGGCGGCGGCAATCTCCCGGTCCCTTTCCTCTCGTCACCTCCCTTCCTGGATTCGGCTAAGACCCGGCTGATCGCCTCGCGCATATGGATGCGCAGATAGCTTCGTTTGCGGAGCAAGGTAGTAACGGTACCCTAGCGGCAAAGCTTTGCTTCACGGAACTTTGCAACGCCATAGCCGTAATGCGCCGCACGCACTCAAATCGGAGTGACGCGGAACGCGGTCATCTTCGACTCAGCGAAGGGCTCATCAGGAGCTCACATAGCGACACTGAACCGCCCTCGCCCCACTCTCAACGGTCCTTTAGTGACCGCGCGCGAACTCTATTATGCATATCGACTTTTCTCGCCGGAGCTTTTGCGAAGCAATAGCAGCCACGACGGCTTCGCTAGTAATCCCATCCGCTCGTGCGGCGAAATTCCCGGAGAAACCCCTCAAAATTATTATCGGCTACGCTGCTGGGGGCGCATCGGACTCCATTTCTAGAGAATTCGCCGCGCGTCTATCCCGCGAAATCGGACAGCCTGTCATTATCGATAATAAGCCCGGGGCGGGCCAGATCGTGTCGATGCTATCGGCGCTAAATAGTCCCCCCGACGGCTACACGCTTGTCGCAGGGAATTCTGGAAGCCACTGCATAAGTCCACATCTTTACAGAGACCTGGCGTATGATCCCCGGCAGTTCATTCCTGTATCACCTATCACTGCACAAGCCAATATTCTTGTTTCTTTACCGTCGTTCCAAGCATCCTCATTTTCAGAACTTGTGAAGCTGTCGAGGAGTCGCAAACAACCGTTGAACTATGCTTCGCTTGGAGTGGGATCGACTGCCCATCTCGCCATGGAGATGTTCAAGAAAAGAAGCGGCATTGAAGTACAGCACATTCCGTACAAGGGTGACTCGCCCGCCCTGCTCGCAATCAAATCGGGAGAGGTTGAAATGGGGGTGATCACAACGATCAGTGCGCTCCCGCGGATACGGGACGGTGAACTAAAGGGCTTGGGAGTATTTCAGAGCAAGTCAGACCCAAATCTTCCTACCGTGCAAACCACTGCCCAGGCAGGATACCCTGAGATTGACTTGGCCACATGGGCGGGTATCTTTGCCCCTCCCAATACCCCGAAAGCTGCCGTCGATTACCTACAGATCGCATGTCGCCGTGTGGTTGAGTCGCGCGAGTTTGCAAGTTTCGCAGCATCGCGGGCCAGCCAGGCTCTTACGCTAGATTCAACGTCATTTGCCACAATGATCCAGAATCAGTCTCTTCAAATGCGGGAAATCATTCGGGCTATCGATCTTCGGCCGGAGTAAAGGTGGATTGCATTCGCAACTAATCTCACTTGAGCGACGTCCTTTTGATTCTTAACCTCACGCGAAGCTCACCCAGAATAAAATGGAAGAACCGGTGACGACGGACATGGAAACGGTAGCGTGGAAAGCCGTCAGGCGATCAAGAAAAAGAGGGCTTAGCTGGCAATGATCCAAGAATCCGCGCATTCGCGGTTCTTGGATCCCATCGCTCATCCTTAGGGAGGCAGCGACCTAGGTGTAAAGACGCTCGACGATAGAGACGTCAATCTCTTCATCGAGCAGCGCTTCGATGGCTTGTCGATACGCAAGATAGTGCTCGCTATTGCGGTGCACATCGACGGCCGCACTGTCCTCATAAGCCTCTACGAGAAAGAACTCCACCCCGCCCCTCTTCTTGTAGAGTTCGTAGCGACGACAGCCTTCTTCATTGGTCACGGGTTCGATCATGGAGCGAAGGATTCGCTCCACCTCGCTCTCACTCCCTGACTTAGGAACGAATTTTACGATTACTTCAATCATTTGTATTTCGTCGACTATCTCGAAATTAGACTTTAAATTTCACAAAATCATCAATCGCCTTCGGATCCTTCATGGCGTCAACGCTGGCAACCTTGTAAACGGGCTCACCTTGTAGAATACGCCGAACCGGCACCTCCATCTTCTTGCCAGAGAGGGTGTATGGAATTGCTTGGACTGCGTGGATCTCATCCGGAACGTGACGGGGGCTGCAGTTTGAACGCAATGACGTCTTGATCGCGTTCACGAGATCCTGGTCGAAGATCCAACCCGGCATCAAGGCAACAAACAACTCCATTGTGTAATGGCCAGGCGATCGCTCCAATGCAACGACAAGGCTGTCACGTACCCCTTGGACCTGCTCCACGCAACGGTAGATTTCGGCAGTGCCAATCCGGACTCCGTGACGGTTTAGCGTAGAGTCAGAACGCCCAAGAATATTCGACGACAGATCAGAACTGATCCGAATGAAGTCGCCGTGCCTCCAGACGCCCGGGATGTCCTTGAAGTACGCGCTAAGATAGCGGTCGCGACGGTCATCATTCCAGAAACCCAAGGGCATGCACGGTGCTGGCGAGGCGATTACCAGCTCGCCAACTTCGTCAACAACCGGCCGGTTCTCTGCGTCGAAAGCGTGGACATCAATTCCGAGGATCGGACATTGGATGCGACCAGCTCGCACCGGAAGCGTCGGGAGCGCACCGACAATCGCTCCACAGATATCGGTGCCGCCTGACGAGGATCCAACCCAAAGATCCGGCTTCACATTGTCATGGAACCATGCAAAGTGCTCAGGTTGAGCGGGCGAACCTGAGAGGAGAATCAGCTCGAGCGCGGACAAATCAAAGTCGTCCTTCGGGCGCACGCCCATCTGGTCCATGACCTGGATGAAGGTAGGGCTCGCGCCAAACACCGTGGCCCGTGCCTCGCTCGCCAGGCGCCAGAGCGCTGCGCCGTTAGGGTAAGTCGGACTCCCGTCGTAGGTGATAATGCTGGAACCACACAGCAGCGCACTCACCACCGAGTTGAACATCATCCACCCGGTTGTCGTGTAGAAGAACAATCGGGATTCGGAAGTGAGATTCAAATGTAGATTGTTTACTACGTAATGCGTCACAAGCATGCCAACATGGCTATGCATGATGGCCTTCGGAAGTCCAGTTGTCCCAGAGGAGTACAACACCCAGAGCGGATGATCGTGCGGAACTCGTTCAAAAACAAACTCATCCTCGCCAACTGGCTCACCCTGCAGAAGTTCGTCAAAGGTGCGACGACGGAGATTGCCTTCCGCAACAGTCGAACCGACATTCAGCTGCGGCACCAGCACAACCTGCTCGAGCGACGGTAGAGATTTAATGATCTCCTCGACCGCTTCTCGGCGGTCATGCTGATTGCCGTTAAAGCGGTAGCCGTCCGCCACGAAGATGAGCTTCGGAGCAATTTGGGCGAGCCGATCGACAACGGCGCCAGTGCCAAACTCTGGCGCGGCTGCAGACCATACTGCCCCAATTGCGACTGTCGCAAGAAGTGCAATGACGGCTTCAGGTGTATTCGGTAAGTAGGCAGCGACGCGGTCACCAGAGCGAATACCCAGGCTTCGCAGTGAGGTTGCAAGCTTTCGAACCTTCGAGGCCAATTCGAGCCAACTCATGCTGGTGATATCGCCACCCTCTTTGAGTCCGAGAATGGCCGGCTCGTCGCCTCCGTCCCTCGCCGCCCGCAGGACGTGCTCAGCGTAGTTGACTCGTGCGCCCTCAAACCAGGCCGCACGAGAGATCTCCCCTTGGACGACTGCGGTGTACGGCGTATCTGAAATGATTTCGTAGTATCGCCAGATAGAATCCCAAAACTCGCTATTCTTCTCTACCGACCACGCGTGGAGGTCAGCATAGCTGTCAAAAGACTTTCCGAATTCGCTGCCGAGCCAAGTGGTGTAGTGCGTGATTTGGGCGTTCTCGATCAGATTCTGCGATGGCTGCCAAAGAATATCACCCTCGTTTACTGCTTTGCTTCCTTTACTCATTTCAAGTATTCCTCAGATTAACTGGTAAATTCTCGCTTTAATTTCTGAAAGAGATGCTGGCGAAAATGTCACTTGATTCAAAACATATTGAATGTTCTTTCAAGCCACTCGGTTCATGGCAGATCTTTTGACAGATGCAAAAAAAAATATGAACCGAGCCGACCGAAGATGGGTGTCGCGCCGATGTGTCCACCGCAAGGCCTGCCTTATTTGGGCGGAACTATTGTTGGACGCTTGCGCCTGCGCGAGGGCGGTGCCAACGGCAAAACCAGTGTGGCCGCTGTGGTCCGAATCGATGTTTCGGCTTAAGGGTGTGTGCTGCCTGATCGTAGGACTGCAAGCTGGCACATATCTCCGTGCCAGCCGAGACCAAGACGGGAACAACCAAGGCTTGAGGAAAGAAAGAAGTAAGCATGCTGCGTCCCCATCCAGTACCTTTTTAGGCACTTTTTTATACACGTAAATTGCTGCGCTGCTGACGTCAATAGTCGTCCGAAGCGCCGGGCCATTAAAGGTGAAGTTCGGCCAGGAGGGAGGTCTTTTTGCGCCAAATGATCACTCGCAGCGAAGGTTCAAACAGGGTCGCCATAGTGCAGGTCGTTACGGCGCCGCGACCTCCGTAGCGCCGCACGCACCCCTGATGGCTTGATCCTCAAATATCTTGCCGATTGCACTGCCCATTCGCCTTCGTCTACGCCGCGATGCCTGCAAAAGTCCTACCCAACGCGCTGATCACATTCAGCTCACGTTTGGGTCGCCCGCCCAGCTGCGCGGATGAATGCAACGCAGCGGGATATCACTTGGGCATCGGTGATCAATTGCCGATGACCTAGCCCTTCCACAGGAACGAATGTCGACTGAGGCCATGCGCCATTGAGCGCTTCAGATGCCTTAAACGGAACTACACGATCCGCCCTGTCATGCAGGATGAGACCGGGATGACGAAGACCGCCGGTAAGGGAAGGCAAGTCGGCATCAAGCACCGATTGATTTGTGAAATCTTGAATCCACTCGAGATATTGCCTCCTAGTCTCGTAGGGCGCATTTACTGCAGCTAACTGTTTGCAAGCCACAGCAGACATTGAAGACGGGCCTGCGAGGTGGACGCTAGTGTTCACCTGCAAGCCATCGCGGAATGCAATCAGGCTAGCGGCGGAACCCAGGCTATGGCCAACCACTGCATGGACATTTCCTAGATAGCCACACAACGTACGCAGCGCATCAGCAAAGTGGACTGGGCTCGTCCGACTGCCTTTCGACTCTCCATGCGCCGGAGCATCGAAGACTGTCACAGAGTATCCTGCCGATACCAGCGGCGTTACGAATCTCCACATGTTTGCACCGCGGCTATTCCATCCATGCACCAACACAACCTCGGGTCCAAATCCAAAATGCCAGCATGCCAATCGAATCCCATCGTGATAGTGTGCAAATCTCTCGCCCTGCAATAGGCAAAATTCTTCCTCATTTGTCAACGAAACTCGCTGGGGAATGGAGAAATCCCGAATCAAGTTATCCAGCAAGGCATTTTTCAGCTCGCTTTCTGACTCCGGCTCTACATCTAAGTCGTTCAACATCTATCTCACCTTGATTTCGCTCGATTCGTGCCGAGGCTATTTCCAACGCACGACGAAAAACAACAGCAATCTTCGAATATCTATCCGATAAGAGCGTGAAGACGCAACGTAAAACCGCTTCCCCTCACAACCAGCATGGCTGGTATCCAGCCCGCGCATAGAAATCCGTACGTATTTCCTTCTACGCTTTTTCATAAACGTTCCAGGTCAAAGAGCCGCCAGAGCTTACTAGACCATTCGTTCCTCTCTTAGATTTGCAACGTGATTTATTATTTACTTAATCAAAAACCCAGGCACCTGCAATGGAAACCGGCGCACCTCTCGCGAGGGCACGTCCACCACTGCACTTGCACATTACAAGTGTAAGATTTAAGAAGGATACGGAGATGAGTTGCCAATGCGCGTCATCTCCAGCGTTGCGGCGTCAAAGCTAGGAGACTGGATGCATACTCTCGCGCTCCAACTTAAACACACTGACGCTTCGAACGAGGCTGGTCGCCTGTTCAAACATCGAATGCGCCGAAGCGGCAGACTGTTCCACCAAAGCAGCGTTTTGCTGCGTCATTTTGTCCATCCGATGGACGGCCTCGTTGACTTGCTCAATACCCTGGCTTTGCTCTCCCGAGGCCGCAGAAATCTCGTTGACAAGATCGGACACTCGTCTGATTTCCTGCTTTACCTTTTCCATGACTGCGGTAGCGTCTGCCGCCCGCCTGGAACTGTCCTGGACCAATATCACCGACGATTCAATCAAGTCTTTAATTTCCTTAGCGGCGCTCGATGCGCGGTCAGCCAGGCTTCGCACCTCCGCCGCTACGACCGCGAAGCCACGCCCGTGTTGGCCAGCCCGCGCCGCTTCAACCGATGCGTTCAAGGCGAGAATGTTCGTTTGGAAAGCGATGCCCTCGATCAGACCGGTAATCTCTGAAATCGAGGCGGAACTGGTGCTGATCTCCCTAATGCTTGCAACCATACTCAAAACGGCGTCATTCCCACTGCCCGCCATCTCGGCCGCGCTTGTCGCCAACGCATTGGCCTCGCGCGCATTGTCGGCGTTCTGCTTTACCGTCTGGGTCAACTGGGCGATGCTCGCAGCAGCTTGCTGTAATGACGCTGCCTGTTCTTCGGTCCGGGCCGAGAGATCACTGTTTCCTACGGCGATCTGGCTTGCAGCCGACGTAATCGCATCCGCCCCTTCGCGAATTCGTCCGACTGTCGACCATAGGTTCTTCTGCATACGCCCCATGTTGGCTAGAAGACTTTCGCTATCGTCTGCCCGAGCGTTAACCTCGACCGTAAGATCTCCGTTGGCAATGTTCCCCGCAATCTCGACTGCATATGCCGGCTCACCGCCAAGGTCCTGTTTGATCTTCCGAAAAATCAATAGCATGACAGCGGTGACCACTCCCGCCAGCGCAACCAGCAGCAAGCTCCAACTCAAGAGTGAACGGCGGAAGGCTTCATCGATGTCATCCGTATACAGCCCAGTGGAAATGCTCCAGTCCCATGAGGCAAAGTATCCAACGCGGCTAATCTTTTCAACTGGCTTCTGGTGGCCTGGCTTGGGCCACAAATAGGATGTATAACCTCCGCCGGCCCGGGCTAGCTCTGCTCCATCCCTGAAGATCGGTCGCCCGTTAGGACCCTTTAAACTGCGGAGGTTGGTTCCTTCCAATTCCGGCTTGACCGGGTGCATGATTACATTGCTGCTTGTATCCGTGATCAGCAGATATCCGGAATCACCAAAGCGCATCGCACGCAGCTGGGAGAGTGCCCCCCGCTGTGCATCATCCTTACTTAGCTGTCCTTTTTCAGCGGAGTCAGCATATTTTTGAATTATGCTTATCGCGACATCCACGATGTTTTTGATAGCCGATTTTCGTTCTTCAATCATCGTCTGTCGAGTATGCAGCGCGCCCCAAACACAGATAACGACTAGACAAATCCACATCAAACCTAAAACCAGCCAAAGCTTGGTTCGTAACGTTAAGCGGCTTAAGTTCATTCCCATCAGTTTCCCCTCGTTGCAAACGTAATTTGTTGGCGCGCCCTGGACTCCTTTCCGCAAGTGGAACGTCACTTCCCACGTCACGCGTTTGACGCCAGAGCGGCGCCTTATCCTTCACATTTATGCAACAATACTGGCAAGGTCACAGCCGCGTGCCCAGATTCCATTCTGCCGTGGTAGGGGTGATTTTGTGCCAATCAGGTTTTGCCAACCCGGATGAGCCGCCAAAAGCACTATATGAGGGCTTACGCGGCCGATCGAAAAGTCACAATTGCGAGCGCAGGGAGGCTGCACTGGATGGACGATCTCACCTTTTCGTAGAGCCCAAGAGTCCGGCCAAAGGCCCAGGCCATTTGCGCACCCTCAACAGGTAGGGCGCGACATGGTGAACGCGGATACGCTCCCGGGGGCCAGGCTGGGGACAGCCTCGCAGCGAAGGGGCATTCAATCCGCCAATTCTGCTGGCAATGACTGTCCACGGGCGGTCTGGTGGCCTTGCGCTAAGCAGCTCCGGCGGTCATCTTTCAACGAATGGCCGCCCACTACGAGGATCTGCAGTTGATCTACGCGGTCGACGAAGGCGCTTGGCTCCAGCGAATGGGCGAGCGCAGCGCCGCCTGGCGCTCTTTGACGGCTAGACGAGGGACCACCTCGATTTGTCAGAGCTTACTTCCACACCGTGTGCTTCGGATCCTGACTTGGTACAGAGCTCGGCGATGCCATAACGGAGCTTGAAAAGACCTCCGTTAGCCACTCAAGGAAGACCCGTAACTTCGCCGGCATGTATTGATTCTGCGGATACACGAGCGAGATGGGCAGCGCTTGTCGGCCGAATTTTGGCAACACCTCGATCAGGCTACCGGCTCGAAGGAGTTCGTCGGCTAGAAACCTTGGCGCCTGGAAGATGCCGGTGTCGTTCAGCCCGTAGCTGAGGCACGCCTCTGCGTCGTTGAACACCACGCTTTCCTTCGGCCGTTGCCCGATCCCTAAAGGACCTGCCATAAAGCTCGAGTCAGCAGGCTGCCCTGCGCCCGGTACATATCGAATAGCGATATGCCTTGCGAGGTCCGACAAGGAGTTCGGTGTACCGAAAACACGAAGATAATCAGGCGTAGCTACCGTAACGATATCCAGGCCCCCGAGCGAACGGGCAATCAACGTCGAGCTCCGTTGCTCTCCAATTCTAATCGCGCAATCCGTGCGTTTATGGACTAGATCGGCTGCAACGTCCCCGTCTCCGTATTCGACGGCAAGTTCGATCTCGGGATATAGCCGCCGGAAGAGATGTAGCTGAGGCGTGATGACAGCGCGCCCAACAATCGCTGCGATCTCCACTCGCAACCGGCCTTTGGGACCGCGATTCGATATCGAGAAGGCCTCCTCCATCTCTGCGATCTCGGCCAGGACCCCCTTCGCTCGATCGTAGTACTCAGCACCTTCCTGCGTAAGCCTCAAGCTTCGCGTTGTTCGATGGAGTAGGCGAACTTGAAGCGACGCTTCTAGACGCTGGACCGCAATCGTAGTGGACGTCCTAGACATCCCCATGAGTTCGGCGGCCCGCGAGAAGCTATTCGCTTCCACCACGCGTGTGAAGACCTCCATCACGTGCACCTTGTCCATCCAAAACTCCAGATCATTTCCTTTCTGAAGATCCGTATGTCATGACAGATCGTCAGAAACAACTTATCCACGTCAGCGGACTCGCCTACGATGCTTACTGTGAAGAGAAATCTTCGCCCCTATACTTGCCAGGTCGGCACCGCCCAGTCATGCGCGGGGGTATACGGGCGGCAGAATCGTCCCAGGCATCAGTTCGATATGGCGGATATCAATCGCAACCACTTCTTGCCCCAGAATCGGCTGGTTATTTGCGTCTTTTCGGTAGACGCGCCGTTGCATTGGAAATACAAGACCGTCAAGACACTTGTACCCCGTCGCATAGTTTGCGCTGGAGGTCCCGCCCATAATCTCGACGCTGTAATCATGACGTCGTAGCAGCCCTCTGTCGTCAAAATAGAACGTCTGTTCACGGCTATGACTGCGAATATTCTCCGGAAACTCGACCTGCAGCCGGCGCCAAACTTCGCCCCCCTCTTCCCAAGGTTCGTCCTCCTCAACCTTGAAGCCTGGCATGCGAAGCAAAAATGGGGTTGTTAAGTAGGTCCACATCGCATAGCCCGCAAAATACAACAATTGATGCTCGTTCCAGGGCGATGCCAAGTCGTGTCCAGCGAAAGTCGATAGAGGATCCTGCTGCTCCCCGATCACGTCGCCTTCGTCGCTCAGGATAACCGTACGGTCCCCTTCAAATAAGCCGTGTTGGTTCGGCTTAACAAATGGGGAAAACAACGCATGCTGTTGATTGGCTTCAATTTCAACCCGTGCGTTCTTAAACGCATCGGGCCAGCCTTTCAGATGCCTTACGCCGACCGCAGACAGGTCAACAAGGACCTCGCTGACGTCTTGCCAGCGCCTCCATCCACCATGTGCTTCAATCGTCCTATCTAGAAGATCGCTCATTTTGACGCCCTTCGAAAATAAATTCTGTCGCGCTGAATATCCCCGCCTCACACTTGCATATTACACGCATCATGTAAATGAGATGCGGTAAAGAGTACGGCGCACATTCTGGGCAACGCGCACGTTACGATTTAATTGTTCGCTTTTGCGGTAGACGGATACGCGGACAAGCGAGCAAGGACCGCTTGAGGCCACCTCATTTATAGGGCTCGCTGACTGCGAAAATATTGAGGAGCTACTACCGGCACCCCAATTTTCCCAAGCTGTGTCAAAGACGCCTTGGTTGGTATTTTTTCCCCCAATCAATCATGGCATGGAGTATTGGAAGTAGCTCCATTCCCTTCTCCGTGGCATGGTATGAAACCTGTCCCTTGCCGTCGGTGGGCTCTCTGCGCACAACGATTCCCTGCTCTACCAATGTCTTGAGCCGATCCGATAGAACGTTCGTCGCAATACCCTCGCCCGCCTTTAAAAAGTCGCGGTAGTAATGCATATTACGGCCCAGAACATCTCTCATGACTAACAAGGTCCACTTGTCGCCAAAGATGTCGAGGCTATAAGAGATCGGGCAACCATTCAGATCGCGCGTTTTCATAAGGGTTTTTGGGGAACTGTACAGAATAACTGCGAGCACCGTAGCACACCCACTTGTGTTTTGCAAGTACTCGAAGAGAGCGGCGCGTAAGCTGCAAATGCTTTAAAAATTCCATAAGTATGGGAAATACCCTAAGGCTCGACGGCCGGGCATGCTAGCAGCAGGTGGCACCGAAGCGGCCCCTATATCTAAGAGGCTACCAAGAAAACCCGATGGAGGGTAAGCGAGCCGATTCGTCGAGACATTGATTGGTGAGCCTGAGGCACGTCATTTACCGACATCGCATACGCGCGTAGACGCCCCGACCGAAAGCTTGCTCACCAAGCGGAAGCTGGCCTATTTCGCACCGAAGTCCTAGCCGCTGCGCTCAATGCGCACTATGGATAACCAGGCCCTGGTAACGATGGTCGGATCGTTCGTACGATTGTAATGGGCCGATATAAGTGGGGCGACCCAGCTTCGCGCTGGAGAAGTTACGTGGCCCTTGCCGAGTATGGCTTTTTTTCGGCCATCACCATGAACCGAGAACGGATCATCCAAGCCTGTTGCGAAGATGTCGTTGTCTGGCAGGACAGGCTATCAGATTGAAGAAATGCTGGCTCCCAGGCCAGCATTTCAGTGCAGAACACGCGTTGATTCCAGGGCGCTGCTGCAGGGGAGCAAGGCAGTCAACGAACTGTGCATGACGGAAAAATCCTGAACTACAACCGTCAAAGGCTTGGAAGCTTGCGCCAAGGTGACGGACGCGAACTCAGACGCTGGCCGAAATGCCGAAAAGCCGCAAAGGTCAGACAAATATTCTAACCATCCGCCGCGGGGCAAAACTCAGCGCTTGCCGATGCGCATTTCGGCAGCGCCAGGCCTCCTCCCGACACTATCGCATTATTACGCGGCGTCGATCAGGAACCTATTTCGGTTCTTACCAATCCAGGATGGTGCACGACCACGACCAGACCATGTGGCACCCGTCTTAGGATCCATATATTTCGGCGGCAGCGCCGGCTTCTTCTGGCTTCCAGATCCTTCAGCCGCCGAGGGGCGACCCCGACGCCGTTTTGGCGCCACATCGTCGACTGACAGATCGTACTCGGCCATCAGCGCCTGAATCTTCTTGATGACACCAGCGACCTCATTGGCCCTGACCTCCTCAAGCCTTTGTTCCAGCAGCGCCTTCTCGGCCATCAGTTCTTTATAGGTGGGCATTATCTCTCCATGTTGGTCGAATAGCCGTCATTATCCTACCTTAGAAAACAAATAAAAGCGACACTTCACCCCCCCTAGACCTGTAAGGCGCCAGCGTCAGAAGAGCCTCCAAGGCGCACGTCGACAGGGCCTCACGCGTTCCTGCAATTCGGAGTTTTTTAGACGTCGGCTGATACCGGACCGCAGAGAACCAGGTCATCCAGAGTTCCGCAAGAGACCCTAAAGAGATGACATCTGGAATCTTCACCGCGTAGACGCCTACCTAGTACCGTCTGCCGCGATACTGGCAAGCTCAGGCCCTGCATGGGCACAATCCGCAGTGGCGCCCTACGGCGTTGCAGACACGAAGATCGAATACGTTAATCACATGCAGTCTTCCAATCGCTGCAAGTGGACTCAATTGCGACGGCGCCAAGGAAGCTAGCCGTTTTCACCCCTTTTTACATTTTACTGATCATCTATTTTGGAGTAGAGTCGCCACATCGCTGCTCGCAAACCAAAGGCATGCGAGGTAGTGACAGGTACGTGGTGCATGCCGATGGTCTCACTCGAGGCACGGCTGTGAAGGCGCCGCTTGTGCGCAGCACTTTCTTCTGAAATCCATAGCCATGAAAATACTAGTACTCGGCGCCGGTGGTATGGGCGGTTACTACGGCGCGCGGCTTATCCAGGCCGGCGCCGATGTCACATTCTTGGTGCGTCCTCAACGCGGTGAATCGCTGGCGAGGTATGGCCTACGTGTACACAGCGAACTGGGAAATTTTGAGGGTGCCGTTCGCACTGTATTGGCTGAAGATGTTGGCGAAGGCTATGACGTCATACTTCTGACCTGCAAGACCTATGATCTCGATGCAGCCTTGGACGCTATCGCCCCCGCTGTCACGGGAGATACTGTCATTCTGCCGTTGGTCAACGGCCTAGAGGCATATAACACGCTTGATCAACGTTTCGGCAAAGAACGAGTGCTGGGCGGCGTATCGTACATTGCCACGACGCTTGCGACCGACGGTTCAATCTCTCACGCGGGAGGGTTGGACAAACTCATCGTGGGATCTCGGATGAAGAGTGCCGACGCTAAAGCGTCGGCGTTTCACTCGCTGGCTTCCCGGACGCCAGGTGTTCGCCATCTGTCCAACGACATTGAACAGGACCTGTGGAACAAGTGGGCCACAATCGCGGCAGGAGCACTAATGACCTGCCTTATGCGGGGGTCCGTGGGCGATATCATGAAATCACGCGACGGCCGCAAGCTAATGGAGCAGGCCATCAGCGAATGCGCTCAGGTTGCGGAGCTTGCTGGCTACGCATTGGCGGAAAATTTGCTGGCCGACGCGCGGAGCAGGCTTTTGGACGAGTCATCCTCCTGGGCAGCGTCAATGATGCGGGATATCGCTCAGGGAGCACCCCGCATCGAGGCAGATGCCATCGTTGGCGACCTGCTCAAACGAGCTGAAATTGCGGGCGTCGCTCTGCCTCTTTGCCAAGTCGCATATTGCAACTTGCAGGTCTACGGGACTCGCCAACGTCTCGCTCACTAGCTAGAACCACTGGCCTGCCTGGAAAGGCGCAAGCTCGGAGTGAGTGACGGCAGTAGTAACTCCTGCGCGGCCGTATCATGCACGGCCCTTCTGCACTCAGGCAGGGTCTCGTCTATGTTGCATCGATTGGATTGACTCCCGGACTCCGGGAGCCTCAACAGCAGCCGCGGCTCCGCCACATTCAGCGTCGCGCGGGGCTAGCAACTCACGCACGCGAAATCAGCCAGCGGCCGACGTGGAGGATGTGTCCTAGCGGATTGAAAGCCGCGGATCAGGAACGCGGGACGCCCAGTACTCAGTAGACCAGCAGGGCATCAGCTACCTGCTTCGGGATGCCGACCAATTTACAGGCGCTGATCGACCCGCTCGGCCGCCACGGGTAGCCGGCGTTTGCTTCGCCCTGGGTTAAGGCGCTGATGCCGCACAACGACGTTGTGCTTTTTTCCAATTCAATTCGAATTAGAGGCTAGAGATTTAGCTGCATTAATGATCGCAGTGCGTAACGCCAGCTTCCACTCAGCGTCATCAATAGACTCCGCGATAAGTTTGTAACCTACCAATGCACTAAATAGGACCAGCAGATCCTCATCATCTTCTTTTCTTGATAGGCGATACGATGTCTTAACGCTCTCGTATATTGAGTAAGCGCCATCCCCATAGACCTCTCTTACCTCATCTAATTCTTCGGTCGAAATGGGGGTGCTTGCGAATGCCAGCATTGGGCATCTTTTCTCCGGTATATCATCAAGCAAATATCCATGCACGAGCGCTTCGAGCTCAGGCTTGCGCCCAACACTGGCGTCAAGCGCCGCTGGCGAATCCCGCCAAGCGTCGCCCACTTGGTCGAACGCCATGGCAGCGGCCTCTTTTATCAGTGCGTTCTTGGAACTGAAGTGGTTATAAAACCCTCCTGTCGTAAGGCCAGCTGCGTTCATGATCTCGGCGATACTCACCTTGTCGATTCCACGCGCGCGAAACATGGCACAGGCAACAGACAGAATTCTCTGCCTATTCTCATTCGCACAAGCACGTGATACTCGTCCCATAGTTTATTAAGTCCAACCAAGATAGAAAGAAGATGTGGCGCATCCAAGCTGCTCAGATCGACGTACGATTGGTAAGTCTGAACATCTCCACACGAGGATGCGTACGCACTGATAGTGGCACACCGGAGAAGGATCCTCAAGGCCATCGCCGCCGATCCCCTCACCCCAGCACTCGGAAGTTGGCACCCTCGCCGTACGCCTGGCCGGTAGGTGAAAACTTGAAGATCCAGTCTATCGCTGGAAGGCCTCAGGTATCTGCCTGTCGGACTACCAACAGCATGTGCCCGCTTGGTGGATCTGAGTTGCACTCGTACCGCCTCCGGATAAGCGCATCCATGGTGTCGGTCAAGGCGGGGGCTCCGCAGTGTCACGCTTTGGTACGCCCGGTTTTCAAATCGCAGTCAGCCACCAGCCCGGTGAGTGACCAGGCGACCCGTTGCAGCTGACGGTCCTATCTGTTGAAACCTATCGGCCTACGCGCACTCCCACATTGCAACTTTTGCACGCACTTTGGCACGATTTGCTATACTGTACATATATACAGTTCGCATCTCCTCGACGCACGCTACTTGCAGAAGGCGCGTCAAAAGGAATTCCCGAAGCGGGCCCTCGCCTCCAACTTGTCGCTTTGCAAAGTCTCGGTAAAATGTCGCGCTAACTGGAGCAAGTCATCAGCAATGGGCAAAGATTCGCGCATCGAATGGACACATCACACGTTCAATCCCTGGTGGGGTTGCGTCAAGGTGTCGCCCGCCTGCGATAACTGCTATGCGGAGACATGGGCAAAGCGGCTGGGGGAAGGCCTGTGGGGTCCGGAAACTCCCAGGCGATTCTTTAGTGAATCGCACTGGAAGGAACCCTTGCGTTGGAATCGCGACGCCGCGAAGGACGGGGTGCGCAGGCGGGTGTTCTGCGCTTCGATGGCAGACGTCTTCGAGAATCGGGCTGATCTCAAGGAGCCGCGACTTCGGTTGCTAAATCTGATTGCAGAAACTCCGCATCTGGACTGGCTGCTGTTGACCAAGCGTATTCACCTGGTACGCAAACAGCTTCCTAAGGACTATGAGTTTCCTCGGAATGTCTGGCTTGGAGCGACCGTAGAGAACCAAGCCTCCGCGAACAAGAGGATCAAGCACCTGCTCCAGTTCTCCTCGCCGTCCGTGCGCTTCCTTTCCTGTGAGCCACTGCTTTCTGCGATCGACCTGTCTGAGTTTCTGCGCCCGAACCAGGTAGGCAATCGCGTCGACTGGGTCATAGCTGGCGGAGAATCTGGCGCCCACTCGAGACCGATGGATCCCCAGTGGCCCGCACATATTCAGCGGCAATGTGTCGCAGCAAAGGTCCCATTCCACTTCAAGCAATGGGGCCATTGGGCACCGCTGGAATACGTCTCGGAAGCGCTGCGCAAAAGTACGCCGATTAGGGTTTTCCGCCAGGATCACTCGGAAGTGTCCGTAGCAGCTGTCGGCAAGGGAAAGACGGGGCGGGTTTTGCTCGGGCGGCACTGGGATCAATTCCCAAGGACCTTATCCAAGTAAGCGGTACGGTGCGGGTCTGCGACTCGCTCGACGCAAACAAGCTCCGCCCAGTACTCTCAATCCCGCCCCGTCCACTCCAGTGTTTCTCCTTGCCCATTGTAGTGAACTGGATGCTTCGGGCGCCGCTTTGCGTCTGCGGAACAGTTGGTGACTTTTCCGGCTTTGATCAGACGAACTAGCGATGCGTCCAGGTCGCGCTCGAACCAGTCTGTCTTTTCAAGAATGGTGGCAAACGCGTGCATGTCGATTTTCCGTGGACCGTCCTTTAGATAGGCGTGCCAAAAGCGGTCGACTTCGGCTGCACCCGCATGCCCTGCCTCCGGATCGAGGAAGCTTTCGGGGCCAAACAAATCGCCCATTCCCGTGGTTTGCTGCTTCTTCGAAGCCCTCTTGTCAGCGCGTATTTTCTGCTGAGCCTCTTCCACGGGCTCGGAAAGCCGTTTGAACTCGATGACACCTTTAGGGTGTGATGTCAGATAGACCAGGTGATATTTGGTCCTGTTCTTCTCTGGGTCCAGCACTTGTACATGCGCGGCTCGTGGCGGGAATCGCGGGTTGGAAGACGGGAGGCGCGACTTGAGATTGCGACGGTAAGTCTGAATGATCAGGCTCTCCCTCTCCAGCGGACTCAGCCCCTGTACCTCCAGCGGCTCACCTAGCAGCTCCGTCATATCGTCCTTTCGATCCACCATCGACATCGTCCGATTTACGAAGTCATACATGAGGTTAATCAGGAACTCTGACTTGGGCCGGCGCAACAGCGGCTCCAACGTGGAAACTGCAACCTCGGTCCAGCCTTTCGGATCGACGAAGAAGAAGCAGAATGGGCCTGTGCCAACCCATCGCAGGATGTCGCCTCTCAGCTGCACGAAGTCTCCCTTTAAGCAAGAGGTCTCGATAGCTGCGGGGGCACTTTCCTTCAGATATCTCTCGAGCCGCGCGAATGCACTCGCGTCTTGCTCGATATACAAGGCGCGCATCTTCACGCGATGCCCGTTCATCTCTAGTTTTAGCCGGCAGACTTCCAGTGTCCGCAGGGAGATCGCGATCGAGGTGGACTCCAGCGCTTCTGAAGCGTCTTGCCAGGGTCCAGCGAAGCAGTCCACATAACACAGTTCCACCACCGACTGACTCGGTGGTGCTGCACCCATAATCAGCATCAGCTTTTCGAGATAGGACTGGAGCAGCATGTGCTTAATCCAGGCTTGTTCTCGGGTAAGGTACGCCTGCGGGACGTTATAGTTTTCCATCACTTTCCGAAAGCAGATGTATATCGTGAGACCGTGGCCTTAGGAATTCGCAACCTATGCACGCTTGCTTGCGCATGATACGAAGGTACCGCCGACTTCAGTTAAACAAGAACGACGTCTGCGAAGGAAGACGCAAGATGTGCTCATCACGAAGATCGGTTCGGACGTTGCGCTTCTGCCCGACCTCCCCGAGCACGTGCACCTCCTTGCCCCTTACGAGTTCAAGAATGGAATCCTGCACCATTTTTCGGGTAGCCGGCGTAGTATTGATATTCCCGAGGAAGAAATCGCCGAAAGGAATTCCGTCGGGGTACTTAGCAAGCATCGACGGAATTTGCTCCAGCATCGCATTGTTGCTTGCCGACTTGGCAAGGTCATCGAACTCGAACGCCGCCTGGAGGCTATTTTCGGGATTGAGCTTGGCAGCGTAGCCGGTGTGCAGCATGTCAAACCCTGGCAAGCCGTAGTGCCCGAAATGATTGTGGTAACGCCAGTGTGCGGTGGCCATGACGTCACGGGCTTTCCAGTGTCGCGACAAATGCAAAAGCCAAAAATCGCCATGACCGCGTTCTGGCCGGATAAAGAATGGCGTGAAGAACTTCGCCCCGGAACCGCTGGTAATGTTCGCGTACAGGCTGGACTGAATATGAACGCGCCACCCCGGACTTCTGATGCTACGGTCGAGATCCGCCGCGGAGATAGCGCCCGCAAACCCGGTCGTTCGCTCAAACGCCGCGAGCGTACGTGGTGAGAGATAGTTGATCAGCGAATCGACGTTAAAAGTCAGGATGACTTCAGCGTGATCAAGCGTATCGAATATCGACGACAGTACACTGCGGGGGACAGCTTTGTAGCCGTACTGATCCAGCACAAAAATCGCCCGGCCACTTCTACGCGATCGATCCTTCGCCTGAGCGACGACCTTGGGCGCCAGATCCTTGAATGTACCAGTCAGTGTCCGAATCCTGTCCTCCTGCAGTTCCTTGCCATAGCCCATTTCCTCAAGCTCGTGACGGAGATACGCAATGGCTGCCGCGGACTCATCGATGCAAATGAGCTCGACGTCAAAAACGATGTTCTTTCTGCGCTGTTGCTCGAGCATGATCCGCGCCTGCGCTTCACGCATCGCTTGAAGAATAACGATGGGAGACCCCGGTACCTTGTCCCCATTGCCATTTTTATAGCAACCGCCCCCGCAAAAGCCGTCGACGATCGTCAATCGGATTCGGTCTTGCGCCGGTGAAGAAACGAGTGTGAGAAAGTAGTCGACGAGGTAAGCGCGCAGAATCGCGTGCTTGACCTCGCTGTGGCGACGAATTGTCGGTGGTGGACTTCCGGGTTCCCAGTCGTAGTGATTCGAAATCATGCTCAGTTAGTGGATGGCTTCCCGAACGCTTGTTTTTATTCTGGAGCGATTAATGTGCACCAGTTTTACCCGTACATCAAGCGCCTGCCTCAAGAGGCGAGCCACACTAAGGAGAAGTCGCCTCCAGTGGCGTAAGACTTCCGGCAAGACATCACAGCTTCGATTTTCGAAGCGTTGCAGTCCGGGAGGGGGACGTCTTAACTATCCCGACCCGATGTGTCAGCGATCGATCTCTTGCATCATCCTCACAGCGGAATCCGCACGACAGAACGATATTGATCGTTCAGAATCGCTCTGGTGTCATACAACTGCGACTCTGTCTGGAGCGCTTTCACCAGTGTTCTTCGAGGCACCTCGGTATTCGACTCCTCATGACCGTGAGCGTGATCGAGTGTTGACAGCAAGGTGATAAGACGATCCTTCTTTGTCTTTCCGCCTCGAGCAGCGAAGCCATTCCAAAGGTCCTTTGGCGTGGCATTTAGACTGCCATGATGACCAACCTTGTAGACTCCAACTCTAGCAAGGCGGTCGACAACAGCAGGATCCGACAACGCGTACTGCCAGTTCTCGTACTGGGCGTCTCCAGGAAAGAGAACGAACTTCCCCCCAATCTCGAAAAGCAGGATGACACTCGTGTTATTCATCTGATTGTCGAGCTGACGGACTATGGAGAGCATATTTTCGGCATGCTCTTGCTGAGCCTGGTATCGGTACCAACGCATGTCCCAAGGCTTTCTCTTTGCCACATACTCGGGAAATAGCGCGCCGCTGGTTTCCTGGAACATTGCGATCCGACCACGTTTGGCCCAAAAACTGGACCGTGCGCCAACCAGATGCCAGTACTGGTCAGGGTTCCTCGGGTTCTGCTTTCTGATGGATTCGTCCTGCTTTAGCGTTGGTGGCCCCAGGACATGAGTCACGACCCCCGGAAGGATATGTTCCAACCCAGCCGACGCACCCGCATAGACATATCGACGCTCGGGACTCATCTCCATCAGATTCTCGACGGCATCCCGATTGGGAAGCTTGTTGTCCCCACCCAGAAACTCAAGCTGGTTCCTCAGTTCGGCAAGATGGCTACCCTTGAGATGGCTTGCCGCTACCTCCGCATATCCGGCAAAGCGGTTCATGTCATTGAGCGTCCGCAAATGTTGCTGGACTGCCTTGCGGGCCTTGCCCTGCGCGACCTTTGTCGGCTCCAACGCATCTCGTTGCGCCTGAGGATCCTCTGTCCACGGCTGAATGACGATGTCCGGCGCGAGCGCCCGTATGATGGCGCCCGGCCCGCTCCCTCCCTTGTAGGTAAAACCACTGATATGGTCCTGGTGTCGATGGGTGGCAACCACCGCATGCAATTTGCCTGCGCAATCCTTCTCAATACAGCGGGCAATCTCCAGCAGGTTTCCCGACAGGGACTTGCCAGGTGGTGCTCGCATCGAGCCAAAGTCAATTAAGACATGGCGGTCGAACGCAGCATAGTGGAACGTGAGCAAGAAACAGTCGCCAAAGCCAACGTTGTAGCTACGCAGGGTCAGTTCGTGGGGGCCATTGGTGCGGGCTTTGATTGCTCTTGGCATTTCACCACCCTCCTTTCACGGGGAACGCCTGGCGCAGTTCCCTATCGCGGTGCAACGCGGCGATGCGAGCAGTCACCGAACGCGGTTGGGCAAAGTGGCCACGATTCCAAAGGCTCTGGAGGCGATCGCTCTGTTTGGGACTGGTCACCCCGGTGCCAATATGGAATTTGAGCAGACCATATTCATTGAATATCAACGTGCCCCCGCCGAAGAGATGTATAAGCTTGGCCGTCGGCATCTCCTCGGGTCTGTGTATCCCGAGATTGCCAAGCTCACTCGCGTACACGGACAGCTGCTGGATGTACTCAACAACGGTCTCGCGCAGGATCGTCTGATCGTTGCTCACTCGGACGACTGGCCGAACCGAGGTGACGCGGGTGAAGGCGTCAGGATGAATGCCCAACGCCTTCTTGTTCTCCCATACGAACCTAAATACCTCAACGGGGTCACGCTGCATCCGCTCGAAATGGGTGCCAACTAGGGTGAAAGCACTGGCGCGGGGTGGATCCCATGCACCGTCCGTTCTCAGGTGACTAGCCGGCTCTACCCCGAAGGCCGAGAACGAACGCTTGAGTACTTCCCGATATCCGTATTGCCCATCACCGGGATGGAGCTGCAGATCGGCTGTGAGAATTGCACTGAGGTAATCTGCGAAGGTGAGATCAACTGGAGGCATGTAGTCGAGCGCCCGGATGAGGATCCGAAGCAAGTGCTGTGCGGCCTTGACGCCCTCCTCCACCACCACCGATCGCGCGACGCCACCGGCACTCATCTTGGCAATGGGCGCGAGTCGCCGCTCCCACACCTCAAAAAACGCGTGCATGACGATTGCGACGAGTAGCTCCCCGCGATCGTGCGGCTCCGCAAAATCGTCACTCGTGTAGTGCGCTGGGTCAGGCTTGATCTTGAGCGACTCTCGCAATGCCGACGTTGGCACCCCCGTCAAGGCAGCGCCCATCTCCTTCGCTAGCTTGGAAAATTGGGCACCGCTCAGCTTGGACGCCTTCAGGTTAGCCGCTAGGATCAGTCCCCCGGGCTTTGCGAGAGGTTCCAGCAGTCGGTCAATGATGGCGCCGCTCTTGAAGACTGACAGCAAGGCGACGATGTCGGAAAAGCCTTCGTGAAAGGCCGCCTGGTCAGCAGACGAAGGCAAAAGATAGTATGGCCTTAGGCCATCGAGCAGGGCGTGAGTCGTCTCATGCGCGACGATGTCATGGGAGAGGCAGGTGAAAACGATCTTGCCGTTCTCACCGGGAAAATACCCAAAATTGAGGCTCTCCGATTCGCGCGAATAGTAGGCATTTGCATCCGCGAACGCATGCGGGGCCACCTTGATCTGGTGACTTGGCGCCTCGAATCCCCAGGGAACGGTGCGTCCAAGTGCGTTCTCGAACGTCTGCAAGGTCGCCATTGCGATGGCATAAACGTTCTGCTGATGGAAATGGGGATTAGCGACAAGCTTGCCGATGTCCGTCACCCCTGCAAAGACGTCGGTGTCGATATCCTCGTCTCGCGACTTGTAGAGGATGTCGCTGGATGCATCGTAGTCGATGACGTGGACCCGAAACCCTTTGGGACCCCGCTCCAGCCGCTCTGCTGACAACGACACTGTCGTCGTCAGTGCACGACCGCCCTCGCCAAGGACCAAAGGATCCTGCGCGAGGATCGTCCACTCCCGCATTGGCACATCATGGGTAACAATGTCGTAGGTAATGCCACCGCTTGACTGAGGCCCGACCATATCGCCCCCACTGGGTTGTTCGAAGTCTGTCAACGCTTGCCGATTTATCAGCCACGAGGACCACTACCGCTCCCGCAAATCATCAAACCGGTCCCATTAGGCGCGGTCCTTCAACTATTTGGACGGCGCGCCCCAGGGCACGTTTGGTGGCACCCCGCACGTCGATTCTCTCAACACTATGGCAACCACTCAGCGATTACACCCCTCAGAAGGAGGGTGTCACCCATCACCGAGATAACGAGGTCGCTGAGCACGGTCGTCGCTACAGGCTTCACGCGGACATTGCGGCACGTCCGCGGGATTCAAGATGCGTTGGCAACCGACACCGGCCGTCCGTCTGGCAATTCCGGATGACGGATGACGCCGACCACCAGTTCATAAGCGGTGTGCCCATGTGAGAGGGTAATATCAACGCTACCGAATCTAGGGCTGGCGCAAATGCTTCAGATCAGCAGTGGGAAATTTTTTGACCGTGGCATTGGGCGCGAGAACGCGCTGCGTGGCGCGCTTTACTCCAACCTCTATCTCTACAACAAGGAAATTCAAACAGCAGCGGGCAACCTCCTGTACACCAGCACGCTACGCGATCGACACACCTTGGTCTTCGAAATGACTGAGCGGTTCGAAGCCATCGCGTCTGGTCGGGAGGTACTTGTATCGCATGGCATCGACCCGTATCTGAAGGACTTCGCTACGGTGGTAGCATTTGGCATGAACGTTACCTGCACGCCAGATGCCGTCCTGCTCAAGAGATTGCTCAGTGACAATCCTGGAGTCTCAACATTCGCCGCACCAAAAAAGCTGGTAAAGCGCGTCTTTGACCAGCAGGTTTTTTGTGGGGAAGATGAGGTAGAGCAGTTCGTCGGCTTCGTTCGGCAATTGATTGGGCTAGAACGGAAGACGTTCCTCGGCGTGATGCGTGCCATCCGCACATATGTGACAGCGATGCATCGGATGGCCGATGACCTTGAGCTCGCCTACACGCTGCTCGTCGCATCGCTGGAGTCGCTCACTCAAGGCTTCGACGGACATCGAGCAACGTGGGAGGACTACGACGAGAAAAAGCGCCGGCCCATCGAAGCAGCCCTCGAAGGAGCGACGACTGAAATCACCCTCCGAGTTAAAGACGCTCTGCTCAACATCGAGCATACGTCGCTCGGACGCCGCTTTCGGGATTTCACCTTGTCCCTGGTTACACCCGCATATTTTCGCGAAGAGGCAATCCACCAAGAATGGGCCATCGGCAGGTCTGATCTCGCCGATGCGCTTGCCGTCGCCTATAACGTTCGGTCCAAGTACGTCCACAACTTGGAAGAGCTTCCGGCACCATTGACGCTCGGGCATTCGTTTGCCGAGACAGCAAGAACTGATGGCATTACGACATTGACCCTGCAGGGGCTATCACGTCTTGCACGGCATGTCATCAAGAACTTTGTCATGGCGCAAAAAATCGTCGACAAGGAAGTGTACAACTACTCATTGGAGAGGGCAGGGATTGTTCGCATGTCGCTCTCACCAGAGTATTGGATAGGCTCCCATGAAAACGTAGCGCCCGAAGACGGAAAGTCCAGGCTTGAGGGCTTCGCGGAACTACTCGTGCCTGTGTTCGAAGGGCACCCAAATGCGGAGCTGGTCGATTTGCGTCCTTTACTCCTGGCGGTAGAGAAAACTCTCCCATCGTGGAAGAAGCCGGCTCGCCTCCCCTTCCTGATACTGCACTTCCTATTCAACAAGCAGCATCCACCTGCATCGCGCACATCCGAATACGCCAAGGTACTCGCGCCATATATGGCCGAGATGTCGGAGCCGTCGTCAGAAGCAATGTTGGCGCACCTTGTCGTGGACCAGGCCATCGACTGGAGTCTCGACGAACACCAGAAGATCCACGATGCATATTTCAAGCGCAGAGACAGGCGCAGTGGCATTCGCTTTCCAAGGCTGTTTGAGGTGGGATTCAGCCTAACACTCGCCGAACGTTATCGTGCCAAGAATGACATGGTGAAAGCTGGCGAACTGGTGCGTCTTGCGGTAGAAAACCATCCCGGGCACACCGGACTTGTGGCCTTTGAGAAAGCGTTCGCCGAGGGTGACCAAATTGACTGGAAGGCAATCATGTTGCCGGCCGGCGAACGGGTAAGCAACGAAGAAGATTCAGCACCGTGACTCCTCGATCATAGGCGGTACACGCGCCAAAACCCACTGCTGCGGAACATCCCCGTTACGTTGCCGCCTCCCTACTACGCCGCGGCGCCGGCGATTGCGGCGTGTCTCTTGATTGTTAGACGATTCGCCGAACGAAAATCCTCGGGGGACGATTTCTTCGATAGACTTCCATTTGCCTCATACAAAACAACCCGCTAAAAAATGCGGTTGCCAATATCGAAATAAACGGAATAAAATCTCTAAGCCCGCCACCTAATTTAATAATATTTATATCAAAATAACTACATATCCAGATTAAAGGCAAGCCAGCGGCGGCCATACCGGAAATCGCTGCCGTCTTCCGCTCTTGATATGTTGCACCCCAAACAATTTGTCCGCGACATCCAGTACAGACCGTCTGTCGGGAAGAGAACGTCGTATTACAGTGAGGACAGTGCATCCCTGCATTACCGCTGGGTTGTGCATTATCTTTTTTTGGCACACCAAGATTTCGTCTGGACTCATCCTCCGCACTATCTTTCCAGTGGAGCAACAAATGGACGGGATATCGCTGCGAATCTACATCGATCTTCCTTTCACAAACCCGACAGAGCCAAATTCCGTTTTTTGCGGATGACCTGTCCTGACTGGATAATGCGCGGTCATAGCGGGGTCCACCTGGAGATGCCGCTGTTATGTGCGCAGCGACGCCAATGCGGGTTGCCTTCGCGGCATCGCTATTTGGCCCAGTGGTTGGACATCTGCAATCAGGGTTCGAACAAAGTCCGCTGACGCGCTCGCGCAGCGCAACGACGACCGATTGGCTAAACTCATCTCTCATTCTTATCTCTTCACACCCGTGCATTCATGCATTGTCAGTTTCCGAGCAGTTCCAGCGCCAGTCCTCCCTTAAATGCAGTCCTTATCGGACTGTAATGAGCGGTTCCGGTTTTTGGAACAAAGGGCGCTAGCGGAAGGGAATGGGAGCCGATGCTCCGCGAGAATAGGTCACTTGTCGCAAACCATTAAAACCGACTCCGCGCGTCCGCTTCACAGCGCCGAAATGGCGGGGATGATTATAACGCCCAAAAATTTGGGAATCACCCTGGAAGGGTCATGCCCGCAGGCATTCTTTGGCCGCACTTCAGAACAAAGTTGAGGGGATCCGGCACTGGCGTCCCCTGGTGGCGCTCATCACCATCCTGCCAGCCGATAGATTCGCAGCACGTAGACATGTTCGGATCTAAGGCGCTTCCTCGCATCAGCCGAGGAGCGGATAGTCTCACATGGGATGGCTGCCGCAATGCCCCGTTTGCTGCTGCGGCCCGATCTTGGCGCTTAATTGCATTTTTTGAGAAAGGTCTCGCTGCGCAACCGCGCTGCTACAACGCTTCAAGTTGCCCCGTTCTTGGCGGACTGTTTCACAGGATGCGCCCTCCTCGCCCGGCATAGGTGGAGCGTGGGCGATTGGGATCCTCCCGTCATCCTCACTCGTACGTGGGAGGATCCCCGTTAGAAAGTCGCGTTCGCCCGAGCCGGTTCGGTTTCGGCCGATTGGAGCGGGTCGGCTTCCCGAGGCGCGTCGATTTGGTCTATTCCTAGCAGCCCGGCGCTCTCCATCAATCGCAATCGTGTTGAACGCCAATCTGAAGGCATCAACGCTTACCTGGAGCAGCGTGTCATTTTGTCGTGAGCGACGCGCCGGCCTTCTCCATTACTTCCCTGATCGAGGGGTCCAGTCCCATTTGCTCGTGAACTTTGTCGACTAGTTCTTGGAAGGCTGCGTCGTTCAATAGCTCTTCTCCAAGCTCTGCCGCTAACGTAGCCTCAAGGAAAATGCGAAACGCCTTGCGATTCCGGTGAGGATCGTCAGACTGCAGCGCTCGCGCACGTACAACCACGGCATCGAGGAGCTTGGGCGACGCACCTTTGCTGGCCACCAACTTGTTATCACGCTTTGCCGGCGCTCGTACCCGCCCACCAGCAACGAGCTGTTGCCGGATGATCGAAACCAATTCTGAAATTTGAGTGATGGCCGTCACTGTTCTGATATCCAATCAGGCCCTTACGCAGGGCTAACCTTGAATGCTGGATCTTACGGTCCAAAGAATACGCGATTTGGGTCGGATCTTCGAATCAGACGAAAGGATGCGGCGATTTCGTGGATATCCAATCGAACGCTCGCTGACGTTCGTTCTCTGGCAGAGAGCCACAGGGCTCCGTTTGAAAACCTCCTGAAAGCGCAAGCAGACCCGGAACCAGGAGTCTTAATGTTGGAGCATTGGCTTTGAGCGACACGACCTCTATGCCTCCGTACTGACGATACACCCGGTCAACTACCTCATCCCATTCATTCGGACAGGTTTTTCCGACCTCACTCATTCCGATAGCCCGGCCATCCCGAAACAGATGTGCGCTGGCCCTGTCAAAATGACGAGGATGCGCATAGAGATCGGCGTGATCGCGTAGTGACTTGACGTGGTCGGCCTCCAATTCACGGTAGCCGCCCTTGTCTTGGCAGGGGTATAGAAGTGTTTCAAGTTCGAAAAGCGCGTGCTCAATGGCACCCTCAACGTCGACGTTTGCGCATGCGGAGACCCGTGTGACGTGACTGTCGCGAAGCCTTCCTATGCACGCTACCACGGGTATCTCCCCGCAGGAAATATCCTTGACAACGATCTGAGCGCCAAAGTCGCTCAGGCAGGAAATCCGTCTTTGGACAGAGACAGGTAGTGTCCTGGGGTCAATTGAGTTGTGGCCGCTGTTAGTCAACCAGAAGCGCATGAATGCGTGTCTTTCCAAGAGTTCCGCCAGCGCGTGGTCAAATGCCTCCTCACATGTTGCATGCGACGCAACCCCGGAATTGCTCGCCGCAGTGTATCCGCTCCAAGCGCCCATCTTCTGTAGCGCACTGGCGTAGAAAGTCAGATCCGCCATCACATAGGACGGTCTTCCCGAGCGGTAGTCCGAGGCCTTGACCCACGCGTGCGCCGCGTCGACGTCAAATGGCCGGTACGGAAAGTTCGGCAGGTCATACTGGTCCGGCAAATATCGTACAAACTGCTCGGGTCGAATTGCTCCGGCAACCTCCGCTAGCCGGCCCCACTCGATGCCGCGAGGCGTCTCGCATGCCCGACGCTCATGCGCTTCCATGACAGCTTTCTGGTACGCGAGAATGGGCGTGTGCCCACGGCCCGTTGCCCAGTGACGCGACTCGACCAGGCGCGCCCGCCCCACATATGCCTCTTCACTTAGCGGCCAGCTGGACGTGTCAATCCACTCGAAATCAACCTGCGCCAAAGAGGGGCCTGCGTCGTCATCAGACACATGTCCAAAGATGATGGTAGTAAGCGGAGTGGTGCCGTCCCGCAGCGAGAGCAACTCTGCAAGGCGATCTTCTTCGATGCCACCAATCTCCACAGTCCCAAGGCCTTGCTCTTCCGCGCAAAGCAGCAGGTTTTGGGCAGCATGCCCAGCTTCCAGGGGGACATACGAAAGCGCCCTGAGCCCATACTTTCGTGCGCATCGTTCAAAATTGCCAGATATGATCACAGTACCCAGCGCATGCTCGAGCAGTGCTGGGTCCTTGAAACACCGGTGCAACAGCGCAACATCGGTGGAGACCGGCCACAGGCTTACCGTGCGTTCGGCACCATATCTGACCGAATATATCCCTCTTGCGTAGCCATCCAATGGAAAAAACAGCGCAATATGGATATCCAACGGATACAGGGCTCCTGGTGACGGCACCGTTCGGCGGCATTTGCCATCGCTCTCTTCTTTCGCGTCAACGTGGCCGTATGCGGCCCACAGGAGCTTGGTTAGCGCGTGACAGTTGCTGTCTCCAGGCACGAATTTTCGACTCGAACGCCGACGGGTCATGGACCTCAGCAACGAACTCTCCTCGGCAATTCGCGCGCCCTCCAGCGAGTCGAACCTATCCCGCGTGATACCTTCGTACTGGTAGTCGAGACACATCGCTGGCGATGCTGGCACCCCGAGCTTTCGGGGATTTTTGACATGCCGCCACACTTCCTGCGCCAGCATCGACACGGGAACCAGAATTCTCGCATCCACGAGTCGATCCACGAGCCTATGCAAGTCGTCAGCATTCCAGCGGCATGACGCTTCCTCCAGCCATCTCGACATAGAGGCTGTCCCGTCATGAGCAAAGCAAATTTCCCTCAATAGAGACTTGGGTGCCCTTACGGTCACGGTTTGCTCGCCCTGCCTGCAAACGAGGGCATCGTCGTCCAGGATAACGAAGGGCGCTAAGACGAATAGGTCCGAGGATTGGTCGAGCGCGTGGTTCATTCGACGATGTGACATGACTTACAAGGCATGGTGAGTGACGACCTATCAAGCGCTTCGCCGCTATGTTGTCGATACGCGAGCTGCTTTGACCAGCTCGTCGCACTCCTTCGCGATGACATTCAATTGTGCGTCGCTATCAAAATCCCGGTGGCCCGCCTGGAACCCCAGCGCGGCCTTGCGCAACGAAGTATCCTCAAGGGCAGTCGCAAGTACCAGTGCAAACGGAGATTCGGGCCGAAATCCGGGGGCGTATCCGACGCCCGCCCCTATGTTCTCTACATTTCTCGTAACGATGAACTGGTCCGTAGTTAACGGCACCAAGACCAAAGGCTTTCCGGCCAATAGCGTTGCCGCGACGACACCGTGGCCCGCGTGGCAGACGACCATATCCGCATCCCTGATAGCAGAGCGCAGCGCTACAGGGTTGCGTGTCACTCGGACGTTTGTTGAGATATCGCCATCAAGCGATGTCTCACCTTGCGCATAGACGAAGCAAGCGAGGTCAGACCGACACAGGGCGTCAACGATCTCGGCAGAGACCGGAGCGTCCGTCTTCAGATACACAAATATCTTGAACCGTCCGCCCGGCGGCCACGTAACTTCACTACCAGCATCCGCAGAGAAGATTGGGCCCATATACCGCTGCTCCTTGCTTCGCTCATAGTGATCCAACTCCCGGAAGGTGCAAAGGAAGTCTTTGTCTACGTCCAGAAGCGCCTGTAATGAATGCAAGCGCCGCCCTTTACCCTTCTGCAGAACTTGGTTTGAAGCAAGAAGTGCCCGCTTCTCGCTCCTGTACATGCGCCCCTCTAGGTCATGAGGGTCGGCGTAGAAGTGGGGAAGTGGCGTGACTGAGGGTGGGCGAAAGAAGCCGGGACCAAATGTGGCCGTACATGCGGGGTACAAGCGCGCCGCAAGCAGCGCCGTCGGGGCATGGTCAAAGATGATGAGCTCGGGCCGCACTGCGTGGAACATCTCCAGCCATTTCTTGACGTTGGCGTAGAGAATATTCGCATCATAGAAGCCCGCACAAAGAAGTACTTCGGCATATGAAACCTGCGGAGAGGCAACGGTAGTGGCAACTCGGATGCTTGGCGCAAGCCTCAGATGGAAGTTGTGGGGCTTGACAAATTCCCGGGCTGGGCGCTGATCTGGCATCGCGACATGAATCTCGTGCCCCTTTTTCCGAAGGCGTTGCAAGAGCGGCACGGCTGCTGCCACATGTCCCAGCCCTCCACCAAGCTCCCATGCATACAGAACAGTTGCCATTGAGATCAGCCTGTATTTCGTGAGGCAACGTGGGCCGGCAGGCTCGTCACCCTTAGTGTTCTCATAGCCAGGCGACGCTGGCGTCGTCGGCCTTCCTGACCTGCAATGAGAAATGTTCGAGCGCTTGCGAAACCTCTCGCAGTTCGTCTACCGTCGCAACGCGCTCGATACGGGCCAGAAGTTGATCTCGCGACGCCTCAGTTTCGAACAAGATCCGGGCATGTTCGCCGGCTGCGTCGAGAATACGTTGTGCGGCATCGCGAACATCGGTCCCTCGAGCAGTAGCCAAGTTCGTGATCAGGCTAAAATCCACGCCCTGCGAACGCCCCCCATCGGTGGATAGATATGTCTGCGCAAGCCAAACCTTCCTGCGTCGAGCCTCGGAGTTCTCCACGTAGCCTGATTGCAGAGCACGTCGTTTTCTGTTCACCGCATCCATCAACTGCGCCTTCAGCCTCGCAACTTCGTGTGTGCGGTGCACAGGTTCCATCGGCGCATCTGATCTTACCGGAACCGTGTCTGGCGCGACGAACTTAAGCCTCTTCTTGAGGGCTGGATGCAAGGCATCCACCATCCTCGCGCGGATATCAAGCGCCTGTTCCTGCGTGGTGGCCGCCTGAATCTCCAGCGCAAACACCTCCCTCAGCTTCTCTGTCTCGTACATCACGGAAGTTTGCTCGCCGGCCATGTCGATGATCAGTTGAGCGCCCTCCTGCAGCGGAATATTGCGTGCCGTACAGTATGACTCCAGGAGTGGGTATGACCACCGCTCAGTTCCCTGCGGCGCCAGGAACTCATTTGCTTCCTGGAGCTTTGCGGCGCGAAGCGCCTCCCCGCCCGCACAACTAGGCAGAAGCGGACGCCGTATGTCGTCAATTTTGCTGTGCAGGAGTCGAAGCAATGCCGCTTTGTTCTGCTCGACGAGCGCAGTCGCACGATTGGGCTTTGCAGCTGGTCCAGCATGTGTGAACGCCGAGCCGTTGAAACGCCAAGACCAGCAATTCCGCAGCGTCATCCCGCCTGGCAACTCACCACGGTACTGACCACAGTAGTACCAGTCTTCTTCCACCGCCGGGACGAAATCCGGGTCGTCCGTGTAGTAGATGACTCGATGCGATTTGACCTGGGTAATGACTACATACGCGCGATTGGCCGCCTCATTGGTGTCGCCTGGAGATCCCACGATGGCGACGTGCGCGGTGTTATCAGCCTCACTCAAAATTGACACCTCACCTGCAATAGAACTCGTTTATCCGAAACAACTTCAGCCCCGCGTCATTGCTTGCCGTCGCCATCACGGCACCAATACGTGTATCCAATGCTATCGCTGGAGGCTGGTGGTATCTTCCGCCAACCTGCCCCTCCCATATCTTTATTTCGCGCTCGGGATCCAGCACGGCAATGTGCCCCTCCTGGGATAGAGCGGCGAGGTACCTTCCGAACCGAACAGGCCCCCATACACCTGGGCTGCGCAGGCGGGACATCCATCGAATCTCCCCATCTGTAGGGCCCCAAGCGACAAGATGCCACTTTGCATCAAACGTGTAGACGGCCTCTTTGTCTGCGAGCACAAACTGGTGGAATGCCCCTTTTCCATAGCGTTGCTCCCAAACCAGTTTGGATTTGCCCCCGTATCCCCGGACACGGTCACACCCTTAGATTGATAAGGCCATCGCACGCCTGAACTCGCGCGGAGAGCGGTAATTCAGGGCGCTATGGGGGTGCTGCTCGTTGTAGTGCTCAAAGGCAATGGCCAGATTGCGAACTGCCGTCTCGGCATCAGGCTTGGGCATGAAGGCGACATAGTCGCGCTTCATGGTCTTCACAAAGCTCTCGGCCATCCCGTTGCTCTGCGGGCTGCAGACCGGCGTGGTCAGTGGCTTCAAGCCGATTGTCGACGCAAACGCCTTGGTCTTGTCTGCCGTGTAGCCTGAGCCATTATCGGTTAGCCATTCAATTTCCGTCGGCGTCTTCAGCACATTTCCAAAGCGATTCTCGACGGCGGCCAACATCACGTCGCGGACCACGTCACCGCTATGCCCGCCAGTGGTCGCCGCCCAACTCATCGCCTCGCGGTCGCAGCAGTCCAGGGCGAACGTCACGCGCAGCGGCTCGCCGTTGTCGCAGCGGAACTCAAAACCGTCAGAGCACCACCGCTGATTCGTCTTTGCTACCGCGACCTTACCCTCATGCCTGCGCTGCGGGCGAGGCGGGGCCACTCTGCGTTGCAGCAGCAAGCCGTACACTCGCATGACCCGATAGACCCGCTTCGCGTTGACAGGAGGCGCGCCACGATGCTCTCGTTCCCGGCGCAGTACGCCCCATACCCGGCGATAGCCGTAGCTGGGCAAATGCGCGACCGCATCGCGAATCTCCTCGACCAACCCTGCATCGTCGGTTTGCCTGGCGCCGCGCCCATCCTGCCAGTCTGCAGGACGAGCCAGCTTCTCTGCCACATTTGAGCGCGCTACACCGAGAACTTCGCAGACCCGCTTCACAGGTCGTCCCCCGGCAATGAGGGTGAGCGCGCAATCCATTTTCGCGACTTCATCACCTCCACTGCCTCACGGAGAATCTCGTTCTCCATAGTCTTCTTGCCCAGCAGGCGCTGTAGCTCACGGACTTGCTTGAGCGCATCGCTCAGCTCCGATGCCGGCACGACTTCTTCACCGGCACTGACCGCCGATAGGCTGCCATCCTGGTATAGCTTGCGCCAATGAAAGAGCTGATTCGGATGGACGCCATGCTGGCGCGCCACCATCGACACCGTCTTGCCCGGCTCGCAGCTTTAGCGCACCATCGCGAGCTTCTCGTCCGGCGACCACCGCCGCCGGCGCTCCGGCCCCGTCAACACTTCCACCAATTCCTGCTTCGTTTTAGTCATAAACACAGTCGTATGCCTACCCGCTATTGTAAGTGGGGGACTGTGTCCGGCGATTCAGGGGGCCGCTCCACCGGCCTCCCTGAGACACCTTCAGGGTCGCACCTCACGTCTCAAGGGGAGGGACACGAAACGCCCGGAGCCAATCACCATGAGCTTGCGGGAACAGGATCGTTGGAAAGTCAGCCAGGACGACGTGCCTGACGGCCTCATGCTCAGTCGTGCCAGCGAGGGGCTCCGTTTAAGCCCGCGCAAGTTGGGGGGGCTTAAGCGGCGTTAGCCGCAACGGCGTCGCAGGGCGTGGCTCCGGTCGCCAGCTTGCAAGATGCGCGCGAGCGGCATGGCATCGATCCGGCCCAGGAGATGGTGGGTGTATCTGTGCACGATTACACCTCGAACATGATGCCAACCATTTATGAGGCCCTGTTGCCGTGTCCAGTCGTCGCATCAGCAGGCTGACACTTCCGGCCGTGCAAGCCTCGTCGTCTATTGAGTGCTTGCGCCCACGTGGTATTGGGCGCGGACATGGCAACAAGCCGGCCGAATGACGACGGCTTGTGGACAGGACACCGGGCATCCCGGGTTTAGCGAAACCTAGCTGCGTGACATTAATACGTACCCTGCCCAGTAGTAAGGATGACTGTACTGGCGTCGCAATCCTGTTATGGCGACTGAATACGCGTTTGCGATATCGTTGCTTTTCGCCAGGCGTTGATAGAACGTATCCGAGAACTGCATGGTGACCCTGTCATCGACCAGCCAGGAGGTGAGGATCAGGCGCTTTGCCCCGGCGGCAAACAGACCGCGCGTGAAGCCCATTACCTCGTTGCCCGCATCGACCTGTACCTGTCCCGTCTGACACGCGCTCAGGAACGCTATTTCCGTTTTTGACAGATCAGCCGTTGCGATGTCGGAAGCCCGCAGAAGCACACCATTACTGGAGGGGTCGAGCAACAGGAATGAGGCCATTGGAAGCACGGGATTTTGCACCCCATGGGCGGCGATATGGACCACAGCCTTGTTGCGCAGACCGGTAATTATTGCGGAACTAGTTAGGGATGGGTTTCGCGAACCGGTTGGGCCAAAACGCAAGCTGAGCAGGCTGTCAGGCGGAATGCCCAAGGTGTTGGCAACCAGTTCTGTTTCCTTTGCGGTTGATTGAAGGGGGCTGAGCGGTGAACCGTGCATGGCTGCAATATCTGTGTCGGTAAGCACTGCCGATCCGCGTGCGTCAGGAAGCCCCCAAGTTGAAGAGATCAGTGCCGCGGAGCGCAATGGCCCATTTGCTGTCCTGGATATCACAAGCGCGGATGGCACAATATTGAGTGTGTACCGGTCAGAGAGGGGACTTAGTGAGGCGTAGCCCAGAGCGCTCAGAAACTGGCGAAAAAATGTTGGTTCACTGTCGGAGATAGCGGACCATGGCACGCTATGCATGATCTTGTCAGGCACGATGATAAGTCGTCTGGTATCGCGAGGAATCGCCAGTGGCGCGACCAGCTCCCGATGCAACCCCTGAAGGTTTTCCATGAGGCTCACAGGTGTGCTATCGCGCTCGATGGCACGACGCGCGGCGGGTGAGCCCAGATCAAAAGCGCGGCGCACATCGGATATCAGGGACATCAGCTTCGCGCGGTCTGCTTTCAGTCGCACAAGACGGGTCGAGCGCGAATTGACAACCATCGCGAAAGCGACCGATTTTCCCACGTAGTAGACGACCAGCGTTTCGCCGGAATGCAGGCGGTCTTGTATTTGAGAGCCCGTAATGTTCGGGGCTTCGCCGGCAACATCCAGGCGCCTGGCGCTATACAACTCTTCGAATACCTGGAAGCGCCATTGCTCCAGCGCTGCCAGTATCTCAACTGGCGGGGTTCCTCGTGCCAGTGCTGCCGAAAAATACTGGTCCGCGATGTCATCGGTGCTCGCCACATAGCGTACTTTTCGCGCCTCACCCGGAACACGTCCCCGATATCGGGCGGCGGAATCGTAAGCTGCCTGCAGAGCCTCAAACTTTGCGTCGCCGTCGAGCAGGGTCGACAGAGCCTGGAATGCCTGGGCTCTCATCTGGGGGTCTAAGTCCCTGCCGATACGAGTGGCAGCCATCAGCACCTTTTGTGCAAGCCCCGTTTTTCCTGATCTGAGCAGGTCTCGGCCTAACCAGAGCAGTACCTCTGTGCCATTACGCGTCCACCAAGCGTCGGGCGATTCGAAGATCGAAGCGACGAGAAACCGTTCGACGAGCACGTAGTTTTTCTGCGTCCTTGCGAGCTGCGCTCCCTCCAGCAGTGCTTCGGCGATTGCCTCCCGGTCAACGTTCGATCGGGCGATGGACATCGCGAAGAGAAGTTGTCGCGCAGCCACTTCCGGATGGCCATCCAGTCTGGCCAAGCGCGCCTGAAAAATGAGGGCTTTCGGATGCGTCCACAGATGGACCATCCTGTCACTGAGCGAGCGTGCGTCGCTGATTTCGCCTATCGATTCAAGAAACAGCGCATAGTCGATCAGTGCCGGGTCGTTCGATTCGCGCAGAAGACGCTGTTGATCAAGGGCACGGGTAAGATCGCCAAGGTTGAACGACGAGACTGCATCAACGATTGCAACCTTAGTGCGGCCCTCTTGCGGGAGAGTGATAGCCCCCAACGATGGATCGTCTATTGCCTTTCTCGCTTCGGCGTTGTACCCGAGATCAAGCATGACTTCAGCCCAAGCCAGATGCGCAAGCGCGTTAAGCTCGGTCAAACGCTTGTCGCCATTCGCAACGGCGTCGAGCCTAGACAAGATCCGGTGCATATAAGCACGTCCCCGGTCGATATCGCCGGCACGCGCCAGCGCGCTGGCCGTTTCAACCGAATCTGCCAGGAGACCCTCGAACTGCTGCCTGTCGTCCTCAGCGGAGCCGGGGCTTGCCTCTTCAAACTGTTTCAGGTGTGCAAAGTCGGCCGACATGTTGAACGAGAGGATGGCCGCTTCGCTCAAGCCGACCATCCCGCCAACATTGGCGTCGTAGGCCTCAGCTGATGTATCGTACTGGGCCTTCCATTCGAACGCGCCAGTATCCTTTGCATAGCGGTAGACGTAGTAGGTGCGCTGGCCGGGGCACTGAACGCAATCGGAAAAGAGAAAAGTCCGATGCTGTGCCGAAATAATGAGATCTTGCGGTTGTGTACCTTGCCTGCTACCCACAAATACCTCTGCTCTCGGGAGGCTGTCCTTTTCACCTTTGACCACAAACGAACGCTGATTCACGACGTCCATGATGCGAAGCGATAGATATCGCGCACTCGATTCATACTGTTCAGCGAGGATATCTGGCACGCCATCGCCTGTCAGATCGATGAATTTGATGGTACGCGCATGACCTGACACCGGCGCGGCGAATATCCGTCCATCGGCATCAACTGTGACTACACACTCTATTCCCCAGCTTTCTCCCGAGTGCAGGTGTAGTACCCAGGTCTGCGCAATCTTGACGGTCTCAACGATCGACCATCGTGTCTGTGCGGGTACGTTCGCCCGCTCTGCGAGCGCGCGTGAAAAGCGAGAAAGCGCCAGTATGTTCAACAGCGCCCTTTCTTTCCGCGCGTCTGTCGCTCGCTCATTGAGCGCACCACGTAGCGCGCGACCCATACTCAGAGGGAGCTTTGCAGGTATGTCAGATGTTGCCACGATGCGAGAGGGCAAGCGATGATCGGACGGGGCAATTTGCCCGGCGACGGTATCATCGAACAGTCTGCCCCAATTCGCGAAATTGCCCCGTGCCTGCCGCTCGTCGCAGTAGCCCTTGGCTAGGGCTGCATCATCAGTGTCTTGCGTTTCCAGAAGATTAACGACCCTCGTGGCGCTGACGTACAACACACCCGCGAGCAGACGGGCGTTATCGTCTTTGAGGGACCCGACAAGGTCGCCGTCCACGCATTCCAGCAGACCGCTATAGGCCTGCGCATAGTACTGTGCCGCGCGAACAACGGGATGCTGCGGCCTGTCTTCCTGCAATTTGCGCGTGACGGCTTCGGCAAGCGTGGGAAGGCTCATTGTGAGATAGGCTTCGGCCACGGCGATGCGCAGCTCCTTCGACCATTGTGAGTCTGGTCGTGGCAACGATTCGATGAGCTCAGACGGATCGTTGACAAACGAAACGGCGCGCGATTTTGCTAGCCGTGCACGAAGCATCAATGACTGTGGGTCGCCCGAGCCCAACGCGATGCGTCCAAGGTCCTCACTCATCTGTCTGACGCGGCTCATGACAGCGTCACCCGTACGGTCGTCAGAGATCGCGCTGCTTTGTCCGCTGTAGGCAATCACTTCGAGCGATGCGTCGACTGCGTTCCCCTGAGCGCTGGTGGGTCGGGAGGCGAGGAGCCGGTCATAAACTTCCACAGGATCCGCATATTGACAACTCAAGCGCAGATCGGCGAGTTCCACCAGGTCGCGCCCGCCCGCCGCGCCAAGCTCAGCGATCGAGCTTTGCATCACGATCGAGTCAATCTTGCGGATTCGATTCAGGCGTGCATCCGGAGATCTACCGGACTCCTTTTCAGATTCCAGGTACCGGCATTGTCCCTCAAGCGCCTGGATCCACTGACGCCGCGGGACCTGATCAACGTGTGCGAAAACGCTCTGCCATACTGCGTCGGGAAGCTCGCGGGGAAGCGAGACGGGCCTTAGCAGCTGGCGGGTTGATGCCGAGGGTGCCTGACTGGGATGTGAAGGCTGTATCGTCGCTGCAGACGAAGCAGACATTGCATCGAACACGAGCGCCAGTAGAGCAAGCAGCGCAACGATCGGTCTCATGGCTCTTCATCTGCATTGCTAGAAGAGCGACATCAGATCGACCAACGTGCCCCTCTCACGGAGTGAAGCCGACTCGCCGTTGCTTTCGATCGCTCCGCGCGGCTGCAAGCCCTGTTGGGGATTCAGCACGACACGGTCTGCCAGAGCGAGCGCCGATGACACAATGACGGGAAATGCGATGCCAATGATCACTGCATTCCAGCGGCCGTTGCGGGTGAACTGGTAAGGATTGATATGCGCAACAACGCCCGCCGAGATCGCATATATCAGTGTGCCGAGCGCAAACTGCAATACAGTGAAGTCAAGCGCTGGTGCGGTCATACCCTTAGAATGAAACAGGACGATTTCGGGCAAGAGGGAGCCGAATGCGCCATAAGCAAATGTCTTCACGTGCCCTCCTCTCATTAGCGGCGCATTGTCATGGCCGGCTGTCCAGACGAACCTGCATACAACTGGTGTGCCGAACGCAGGCGTTGCGGATGGCACTTATCTTGAAAAGGCTAGTGCAAGCCACGGGACGTGATGGCCCTGTTCTGAAAGAAATGTGCGATAACGCACGTTCGATGGAGGTGCATGTTGTGCATGTACGTGCGTGGAGCGCGAACTGGTTGCTTCGCGTTGCAGGTTGATGGCCCGTTGCACAGAGCACAGGGCCTGCCATAGTTTGCCGTATCACCGGGAAAGCGACTTCCGTGTGGCTGGACGCATACACGCCATAGCGAAACGATGGCAGGGATCGTTAGGGAGAACCAAACCGTGGAAGGTCACTGCCGTCATCCGGGTAGGCCGAATTCGGCCAGGAGAAGTCGCTGCCTGCTCCCTCATCCCGGCATTAGGGCGTCGGCTCGGCATACCAACGGCCGTTCGAGTGCCGACCAGCGGAGACAGGGCGACAACGATTGGTGCCGGGCAAGACGCTGCGGATCGCGACTGTAACGAATTTCAGAAGGCATTTATCGTCGCCATATCCGCTGAGGTACGCATATGGATATATTGAAGTTAGCCTCATTCGACACACCACTTATCGAGGAGCTCCTCGCGACAATCGGCATTCAGTGGAATCCCGCGACCTAACATTAATCGGGCCTCTTCACTGCTGAAGCCATCCGTCTATTCTCAAGACTCATATCAAAAAGGAGGAGACGTCATGGCTCTGTCTCTGAAGACCGGGGCGTTTGGATTGCTTCTCGCATTCGCGGCCTCAACCTTCGCCCAAGATGTTCGTACCGCAATAACGGTGGCGCTCCCGGTGGCGCGACATGCCTATAGTTATCTCCACACTAATCCAGAGCTCGGCAAGAAGGAGTTTCTTGCGCAGACGTACATCGAGACCAGGCTGAGGGCGGCCGGTTTCACGCAGTTTGTAGCGTCGGCGTCGGCGCCGACCGCCGTCGTTGCGGTGTTCGACACTGGCCGGCCGGGACGTACAATCGCCTTGCGCGCGGAGATGGATGCGCGACCGCTAGCCAACATGGCTGAGCCAGCTTCGCACAAGCCACGCTCAGCCATCGCCGGCATCATGCACAATTGCGGGCATGACGTACATGCGGCCATTCTGCTTGCGACCGCAGCGTTGATCCGAGCGAATGCCACGCGCTTTACGGGCAAGATAGTTTTTCTGTTCCAACCTGCCGAAGAGGTCGCCGGAGGTGCTGACGACATTGTCAAGGACCGCATACTCGAGCAATTAGGTGTCGAGCGCATCTTCGCCCTGCATTCGGCTCCCGGTATGCCGGTCGGAACCGTCGGCCTAGCCCCGGGTGCGATCCTTGCGGGAAGCAATTATTTCTCGCTTACGCTGAGCGGTCGGGGGTCCCATGCCGCCGCTCCGCATGATGGCGACGACGTGTTGCTTTCGGCGATGCTGATTGCTCAGGAATTAAGCTATGCTCCTGCGCGCGGCGTCGACATAGCCACGAGGCCGATGGTTGTTTCAATCACAAAGTTCGTTGGCGATTCAGGAGCATCTAATGTACTGCCTGGCTCAGTTGAGATGAATGGTACAATTCGAGCCTTCGAGGATTTATCGAAAAGCACAACCGACACCCCAGCGCTCGAGAATATAGTTGTCGATCGAGTTTCAAAACTGAGCGCTGCATATGGTCTTCAGCATAAATGGGAGCTACGGGCTGCAGCGCCGCCGACCATTAACGATCCGGCTCTTTTTGCAAAACTAGTGCCTTTGCTGAGCCGCGAGTTCTCAGGCGGTGTCGATACCAAGCCATCGCGAGGCATGTTTTCAGAAGACTTCGCTTACTTCACACCAATTGTGCCGGCGATTTATGCCTCGCTGGGGATTGCCAAGGATGGCTTGGGTGTCGCAGGTGTGCATTCGCATGACTTTACAGTGCATCCAGATGCTCTTGCCATCGGAATCGAGCTGATGGCCCGATTTGCCGAATTTGGAACTTCTGACGCAATCGATTGGCGCTGATTCCTCCGATTGGCCGAGGTCTGCGACCATGCGGACACAGCCGCCTAGTCGGCGAGGGCAGTAAAGCCCTTCCACTGGTGAACGAACGTTCGGGTCCAATTTTCTTTCGCGCGCCCGAATGACGCACAAGTGTCGGTAAGAAACGATCTGGCGCGACACGGCGAGCCGTTTGGTAGGGGCCGAACGACGTCAAGGAGGGCGACTGCGTGTCTGTCACCGCTCGGACAAGGCATTGCCGTTATAAGTAAGTTGTTACCGTCGCTACTGTGATACTCGCTGCATGCTCATCAGCATTGGCAGACATTTTGGAGCGCTGACATGGCAACCTATGCGCAAGGTAACACGTTCATCGTGAGTTCGCTCGTCAGCGAATGACGATGATCTGTTCCGACGGGTCGGTTACTACGACTTCCGCGCCTATACACAACTGACCTCCAGCGGGCTGAATCAGGGCTTTGTCCTGGCGCGGCACTACATGCTGGTTGGCACAGTACCGACGGTATTTCGGGCCGTGGCTGCGCAGCCACGCAGTTCGGACGCCCTGGCCTCGGCGTTGCAGCATCTGGATCATCTCGTCCGGATCGCCGCACAGGAGGAATTGCCGATGCAATCTGGCGAATTGCCCTCTCCAGTCGGGAGAACAGTCCATCTGATCCGTGGCTTAATGCAAAGTGGGCGAAACGTTCGTTTCACAGTCCGACCTAGACTCATTCAGCGCAGGGGACCCTGCCATTCTCCCCATTGGAGCATGTTGAATTTTTGACGAAATGTTCCAGCCCCCCGCTCCAGTTCTGCATATAGTCATCGTTGTGAGTCAAGCTACTGAGCGCCACGTCCTCGCCCGGGTCGACCTGATGGATTACTGGTCGGCCAGCGAGTGAATATTGAGTGCGGTGGCATTGAACACCATCGTTTCCCAAACTGCCTGCGACCGCACTATAGCCTGGGAGGGAAGGAGGCACGCCATCCGCCACCGAAGCATCGGCCTTCTTCTAGCCTCGCTCTCGCGATTTAAAGTGCTTCCACTAAACGGACCCAACACCCCCTGGCGCGATGGAGAGCGGATCGAATATGAAGATCGACTGTGCACATCAGTCACTATTGGCAACGAGCATGATGGAGGCAGGTATGACCGCAAATTTTTCCCTCGCCGTATTCTTCGCACTCGCGTTTGTTGCGCGTCCGCTCGCGGCAGCCAAGGCATGGCCAGAATGCGAAGCGCCGCCATTCAGTGGGAATGATCAGGTAAAGGCACTAAATAGCACTTTCATCACTGCCTACCACAAACTGATGCTTGAAAACGAATCTCGGGAGGGACGCATTGCATACTGTCTCTCCTTGTCATCGATGGACAAGAGCGGTCTGAGCTTTGGTGTTTCCCAGTTCGACTTACGAACTAATCCCGCTGCATGGCCAGCGCTTCGTATTATTTTGACGGCAGTGGAGAAATCCGAACCGTACGGAAGCGCACTCAAGCTCACCCCATTGGAGAATAAGGCGGTCGAACTGAAACTTGCCTTCCCCGATGCTCCAAATGGAAATACTCTTATTGATCCTAGTAAAAGAAGTGTGGAACTAGATTCAGCTATCCGAAAAATTAATGATTCTCTGAAAACGCCGACGGGGATGAATCTGATTAACGACCTAACTATCCGACACCTTAAATCAATAGGTACGATAGACGAAAATCTACGAAATCAACTTTCTACCAAAAGCAAGGTCTTCGCAGGAAAGCTACTGAATACCTCGATTGCCTCGAGGCTTTATATCCAGGATTACTCGAATCTTTTTGATGGTATTAACGATACCATGCTACCCCTATTACTCAACGGCCAGGCACAATATCCGAAGAGCAACACCCGTATTTCCATAACCTCAGACCGAGCAAACTTCAGCGATATGATTCGGCTCGCCCTTGGCACCGACCAAGGCAAAAAATGCCAAGTCGACGGTCGAAGCGAGGTGCTTCGAAGAATCAAAAACGTAGTGGTGATCGCACGCGAAAGTGGAGAGACAATACCCCAGACCGCCATTGACAGGAAATATTTTTCCGGAGAATTAAGGAAAATCATCGATTCACCTTGCGTGTCTAAGCATCGCGGGAGCCCAGATGACCACGCCGCCCTACTCACAACCAGTGACTAAAAAGACCCATCCTTGGCCGACACCGTCGCCTGAGATGGGATTTTGAGTCCTGCGGGTAGCCGAGAACAATCCGCGACTATTTCTGTGGCCGCCCGAGACCATCGGGCTATTCCCTCTCAAGAGGCGGAGATCGCTCAACTAATCGGCGACCGCTCATCGTGCCAATACTTTTCTAACGTATTCAACCCGCGCAGTTCTTCCTATCTCTTGCGATCCAGGCGGTAGCGTTGCGGCGTCAGGCTCGGCCACTGCTTACTGAGGTACGATGAAGCCTTCACAGAACTGACGGATTAGGGACCGCGATGAACGCGAAATCAAGAAAACACAAGGAGAGCATCAACGAGTTCATGCGACGTGCCCTGCAAGTACATATCAAGAACGTCGTCTGGTCGTACGATGCCGTTGCGGACGACGGTGTGGTTGTAATGAAGTTGTGGCAAATGAATCGCCAGACGTCGCTGGATGGCACAGAACGCATAGGCATCTGGGCACCTGTTCCAAAGAATGAGATCAAGCTGGGACGCAAGGAACGCCTTAGTAACGTCCAAAGGTTGAAGGCGGGCGGATTAACGTTCGCGATCATCCGCGGCTTCCCCGACTCTTACGATAGAGACCCCTTCGTGTACGAGAACGATCGACTCTACAAACTTGGGCGTGTCGAGATTGACCCGGATGGAACGGAATACGCGATCGTCGAAGGCACCGTGTCGATTGCGGAGTTTCTCAACCGAGGGAGTACTAACATCACCGCGGCTGAACTGGTCTCCATCCTCTCAGATTTGGGAGCACCCGTCATAGTCACGAAAAATAACAGACCAGATGCCGAGAATAATTATCGTGCGCGGCTCGGTGAACCCGGCGCAATGCTGGATGGATATTGGAGCGGTCTGCCGGCCGCCGTCGAATCCGGGGCGGCATTCGCGTTACATCTGGTCGAGCGGAAGCATCAGGTGTGGCTTGGTGATTACCTCGGTACGATCGCGGATGGAGACAGGTGTTCCCTAGTCGTTGGAAGTGCCCAGTGCTTTCACGTAACCGATCTCGATTTCGCTGATCCTAAGCAGAAACTGTTGAAAGACGCGCTAAAGCAACCAGGCGCAGTAACGTACTCCTACGTTTTCCCTTCGCATTGGGCTTTGCAAGACATCCCTGGGGATCCCCCTCCAGACGGGCCGGCGTACAGAATGACTCAGGTCAAGCAGCGCCTTCACCAACGATTGTTCCGCGCAGCCGTGTTCTCGCGGTATGGCAAGGCTTGCGTCATAACCGGGTGCAACGTTGAGGGATTACTGGAAGCGGCGCATCTCCAGGGAAGCCGCTGGCAGGATGGGGACAACACTGCCCAACATGGCATCCCGCTGCGAGTCGACATTCACCGTGCTTACGACAAGGGACTTCTCACACTCGACCAGAATCATAGGATCCTTGAACTAGATCCCGCGCTCGAGCACCAGTACGGGCAGTATCGGCATCGGTGACGTTCAAACCGCTCGAATGGAAAACGGGCCCAAGGCGGCGCATGAATGACTACGGGGCGAGTCGGTGGCTCTCCACTCGATTATCTCTCCACTCGATTCCGCACCGCCCAAGCAGGCTTTCCGCCGAGCCCGAAGCGAGGGCACAAAAGCAAAAAGAGCCCTATAAAGCACTAAATGTGGAATTTTCGACACAATTTCCCCCTCCCAGCACATGAAACTTGACCTAACTTGACTAAAGTTGGAGGGCTGCCTACAATTTCGCTATGCTGAACCTAAAACTGACGCAGGAAAGAATGCGCGAGCTCGGTCTGTCGCAGGAAGGTCTTGGCGACCTATGCGGCGTTTCGAAGCAAGCGGTTTCTAATTGGCTCTCGGGGGAGTCGATTCCGCGCCCAAAAAAGCTAAAGGCTCTGTGCGATGCCTTAGAGGTCAGTCTTCAGGCACTGACCACGGGTGCAGAGGACGCGCTACCGGTTCCGGTCGTTGCTTACAGGACCAGAAGAAATTCCCCAGCCAGCGATGAGACATTAAACAAAGCAATAGAACTTGCCGAGCATTTGCGCGCGCTGGTTCCCTTTGTTCAAACGGACACGCTTTTCTCCCCCCCCGTTTTACAGGCACCGTCGCTCGACGATGCGTACGTGCGAAGGGCGACGACCGAGACTCGAAAGCGTATTGGAGTGTCGCCTGTTGCCCCGCTGAGTCGCGATCAGCTTATTGGTCTTCACAGGTCCTTCGGATCCATACTTGCTCCTGTTTTGTGGGGCGAAGAGAGAGTCGGCCACGAGAACGCCTTGAGCGTCTATTTGCCCGATTCCAAGACTTCATGGGTCGTGTTGAGCCTGAATGCCCGAATCGATGATTTCAACTACTGGCTTGCTCATGAGCTAGGGCATTGCTATACGCTCCACGAGCTTCACGGTGAAGACGGAGAGAGCTTTGCCGAACGTTTCGCGCAAGAGCTCCTGTTCCCTCATTCTGCCGCCCTGGATGCGCTAGAGAGCGTCTTAGGGTCGCCGAATAGGATGGAGCGCGCACGCTTCTACGCAGAAGCCTATGATATTTCGATCGTGACAGTCATTCGTCAAATTGATCGAGTTGCGAGAGCGCGCGGACTTCCTGTGACAGGATTGGAGACTCCAGAATTCTGGGTGGAATGGAATAGGAACCGCTCATCTATCCCAACGATTGGTCATTCCATATTTGGCACAGAGAAGCCTGACGTGGCCACCTACGTCACGGATTCGGAGAGAATTTTCGGCACTGCTTTCTTCAGGGTGCTTGCCCAATGGCAACTCAGCGAAGGCGGCCGATCGCCATCTTTTATTGCGACCGTGATGAATATCGGCCTAGATGATGCAGTCGAACTTTCGCATTATCTGCAAGCGCATGCAGCTTGAGCTGCTATTGCAATTGAGGAGCGCGTTCGTTGAATAGTTCCTGGTAACGGTCTGCCCAGCGGCGCGGGAGCATTTCGCCACTACGCAGCCACGACGTCACGGTATCGCGGCGATCCTTAGCATTAAGCTTACCATCTGTCTCGAGCATGTGAAGAAGATCAATGCTGGTGATCACGGGCACCTCATACTCGTCGTCGTCCGCCTCTTCGTCCGGTTCAGAAAGCCTGTCGGCAACCAGCGTTAGCGGCCATTCGTCGCTAGCCACGGTCGCCCGCAATACGGCAGCTACGGCGAGAAGTGTCAGATCGCGCCAGGAAAGGCTTCGGACGCCAATGTCTTTCTCACGACAATAGCTCTGCAGGACGCTTTCGGCATAGGGGCGCAGCCCGAGCATCAACTGGTCGAACTCAGCCTTGTCTTGCGCGTTGAGTGGAGCGAGTGCTGCGCCGGCAGCCTCCTCACGTGCCAGATCCTTGTCCAGCCACGCATATTCGCGCATGAGTCGATCGCTATTCCGAAACTCGTCGATCAAAGTGCTGAGCGTCAGAATTTTAAACCCCTGCACAACGGTTCCCAAAAAAGGCCGCAGCGGGGAGTGGTAAATTCTGAGAAAGCAATTCGTGTCGACGAGCAGAATTTCCGGCTCGACGCCGTCGTTCTGTGCTCCTTGATCGTTCATGCGATTTTCTTCCAAAGGCGTCCGTTAGAGTCGATCGGGTTTGGCGATTATACTGCATGCGCCAATGGCACCTCGCGGCTCACATCAGTTATCAACATGTTATCCACATATTTGGTGCCAATAATGGCACTTTTTGGGGAGTTGAATGGCCGTACCAAGCTTTGAGCACGTCAAAAGTGACAGTGCTGACCAGATCTGCGCAAAGATTGCCGACCGAGTTCGCGCAGAGCGGAAGAGATTGGGGCTATCACAGGCGGAGTTTTCGGAGCGTTGCAGCGTGGCGTTGCGGACATACAAGCGCTTCGAGTTGAATGAGTGCGACTCCTTGATGGCGTTCATTCGCATTGTCGCGGTGTACGAGCGAGTGATCGCGCTCGAGCTGCTGTTTCCTCCGAAGCAGTTGGAAACAACTCACAATGTTAATCGTCTTGCGAACCGATGATCGGCGGTAGAGCGCGGGATACCGCGACACGAAAGACCGCGTCGAGTCGCTGATATTATCTTGCGACACTACGAAGGAACGCCGAAATGTCGGTTCAATCTGCGGTGGTAGAGACACGTATAGCCGTATTGGTGGACTGCGACAATACGTCGCCCGAGATCCTGGAGTATGCGTTGCGGGTCGTGGCGCAGTTCGGTCGCGTCGTGCTTCGCAGAGGCTACGGAAATCACGCCACCCTCGCCAACCGGTGGCAGGAAGCGCTGGTTCGTCTTGCCTTCACCCCTTGCCTTCAGTACCAGTATGCGGCCGGCAAGAACACCGCCGATATCGCCTTGGCGCTGGATGCAATGGAGGCGATGTTCGATGCCAGAGCCGACGCCTTCTGTCTGGTCACAAGCGACTCGGATTTTGCCTATCTATGCCGCAAGCTTCGCGAGCGCGGCGCCACCGTGCACATCGTCGGTGAGACTAAAACTCCGGATGCGTTGCGCAACGCCAGCGACCAGTTCTTTGAGTGGATCCCGCCAGAGCAACCTCCCGAGTCGGCCGACCCTGCTAAGCAAAAGGCAGCGGTAGCACCCGTCAAGGCGCCACCGGCGAAGCGGCGACCCAAGGCGGTAATAAGGGCCGTCGAATTGCTTGCCGGCGACACGCCAGACGGCTGGGTGGGACTAGGAGCGCTGGGCCAGTATCTGAAGCGGACCGATCCGGCGTTCTCGCCGAAGGCCTTTGGACATGCAGCCCTATCCGACATGGTCCGCACCTACCCCGATCTAGTCATGAACCAGCTCAACGGCACAGGTTTCTGGGTGAGTCTGAAGCCAAAGGCAGAGACGGCCGAGGCATAGTCCAATTGCCGCAAAAGCATCCGCGAGGAACGTCGGGGGTCAGACCCGACAATGACGCATCGGAAGCGGCTTAACTGCTCCCGGGCCTCGGCGTGATCCCGTCCCGGACGGCAGTTGCGCCACGCGCTGGCGCCACCACAATGCCCGTCAAGACAGGCGGTCGAGACATGCTTGCACGCTGGAGCGCTGCGTGCGCGTGAGCGCAATGCCCTGGCGCGCCGTCGCCGCCTTGAGCTGGGCGGCATTCGGCAGCCCTGAGCTGTCGGCGGTGTTGATCTGCCTGAGCACACCGGTCAACTGCGGGTAATAGTTGGCAGCCAAGGCCCGGCACTGGGCTGGCGCAGCCCGGAAGCGATTCGGGTCGCCGACAAAATAGGCCGTCTCCCTTTGGAGCACGGCGAAGACGGCGTCATCAGGAATATTGGCGGGCGAGACCTCATCGAAGCGCGCCAGCGCCGGTGCATCGCCCGCGCGCTCCGCCGCCGACCCTGCGTTTTTGCCGCCGGAGCCAACGCCTTGGAGCGTGAGTGCGGCAACGCCGAGAATCGCGATGATCAACCCGGCCAATGCCAAAGACATCCGCGGGCCGCCAGAGGCCGTGCCGGAATCGGTCGCCGAGTTCAAGTCTGAGGCAGCGGGTTCGTTCGACGATGCCTGGGTCCCACTGGGCTTGTAGGTTGCTGGGAGCTTCTTGCGACCGAAGAGCGCCCAGCCCGCGAGGGCAAGGCCGCCGGCCATGACTGCGAGAATCAGGGCGCCTGAGACCCCTAGGTTGGGGCGGGCTTGCGCGTTGATCCGGCGCAGCCTTTCGCCCAGTTCGTCATCCTTGTCCATCGGTAGCGAGGGCTGAGCAGGCGACGACTGCGCCGCAGCGGGAGACGTTGCCTGCGGAGCGGCCTGTGCTGGCCCCTCTGCCGGACCTCTGGTGACGGGAGTCTCGGGAGCTGTCTCGCTTCCCGTCGTGGCGGATTCCACGTGGGATTGGGCCAACGCCAGGGGAAGCGACTCGCTCAGGGGCGCCCGCGAGGCAGATTGGCCGGGTCTGCGCAGCACCTCCAATCGGGCTGCCATGACATCGCGCAGGCAGGTGTCATCGGCGCAAGCATTGCGTGCGCCCTTGAGCCACTCGACCTGCTCCTGCTTGAGTTCGGCCACCTGGTCGGCGGCGAGCCCCTCACGCCGCTGCGCGTAGGCCTGCGCGAGTTGCGAGTCAAGCCCGGAGAGTTCAGGGCTCGCGCAGATGCGTTGCTCAATGCTGCTGAGCTTGGCGGCGGCGCAATCGAAGCTCGCCGCGTAGGCGCCGCCGGCGAAAGCGTGAAGGGAGACGAAGAGCAACGGCAAAAGACGCTTGTTCATGTTCTGGGGGGTGGCGTTGGGATTGCGGCCTTCATCGAACCGCCATGCGATAGCTACCGTCCCGAGGCACTGGCTCTTACCCCGGAAGCTATCGTCGCGCGGATGGTTTTGCCTGCGCTTGGCAAGCGGCGCAATAGGAATGGCGAGGGGTGTTGCGGCCCGGCAACCGTGGGCATGCCACTCAACTGCGCAGCAAATCGGGATTAATTTGGCGCGACGTCATCCCAGAATTCCCTCACCGCCCACTGGGGGCGGCAACAACCGAAGGAGCAGATCATGGGAAGCAAAGGAAACGGTGGCGGAAAAGGTGGCGCGCAAGGTGACGCACGAGGCAGCGGCAAGGGCGGGGGCGGCGGCTCCGGAGGCAAGGGAGCCGGTCAGGGTGCGCGCGGGGGATCCGGCGGCAAGACCGGCCAGGCTCCATACGGTAAGGCGACGCTCGACAACCGATCACGCCAGCTCAACGTAGAGAACGATGCATACCATCAGTCGCGCGGCTTACCTGGCCGGCCGGCGCCCTGAGGGCGCCTAGGCGCCGAGCGCATCGCTGGACGCGAGTTGCTTGGGCCAAGGCCGGTCGCCCAGGCTCACGCTCCGAGCCGATGCTTGCGCCTTGGCCTGGGCCAGCCGCTGTAGCCAAAAGTGCCCGTAGGTCTCGCGCCCAAGCGTGTGGATGGTTGTCTCCGGCCGCCCTGCCGCATCCTGCCGTCGTTGGATTAACAGGATCCCAAAAATCTTGGCCGCCACGAACAAGGGGAACGGGCTCGAGACAGCTTCGTCAGGCGATCTGAGGCCTGGGGCGCCGTGGGCAGCTGTTGTCCAGAGGGAGTCGAATTTCGCAAAGCTCATTGGCCGCTCGCCGGTGCCGACCTTGGCCAGCCACGCGGGGTCGGCATCCATCCAGGTCGCGAGGTCGACCAGCTTGGGAGCCGCTTGGGGCCAGCCTCGGTTCCGCAGCCGATGCAGAAGGATCGCACACGTCTCGAGGAGGCGCCGCGAAGGGGGGTCATAGAGCTTGCGGCAGCGCTTGGCGCCCACTTGCGCCTGAAAGGCCCTGGGCGAGATCGTCGGCGCCACCCACTCGAAGGTCGAGATCGGCTCCATCTTGGGGAAGTAGCTCAGGCAAAAATCGACGTCCCAGGTAGCAAGCCAATCGAAGAGCGTGCGCATCGCAAGCGCTCCCAAAGGACGCCCCAGCGCCTCCCACGAGTCAGCCTCCAGATAGCCCTTCCAGAAGGCCGCTTGCTCACCGCCACTAGGATCCTGATCGTAGTCTGCGAACCAGCTCGAGTCGGCAAAGCCAGCGGCCTCGATCGCCGCACGGGCATCACGGATTGAATCTGCCTTGCGCGCGGCCGCAAGTTCCACATTGAGCCGATCGAGCCGCTCACCCGCCAAGCGCGTGCTGACAAAACTCGACCAGTCGCGGCGTCCCAGGCTCACGGCAGCAAGCGTGGCGAAGGGGCTCACGTCATCCGGCGCGTCGTGCGCGCCGAGTAATACTTCGACCAACTCGTCAGCATCAGGGGCCGAGAGGCCGCGCTCAAGAGCCTGTGCCCGAAAGCGGGCTCGCGTGGCGCGCCGCACTGCGGCCCGACCCGACTCGGTCGTCACCAACGACGCCACGCGACGAGCGCTAAAGCCAGTGGCGATCTCGACCATGCCGCCAAGGCTGCGGCCTCCGATGACCTCAATGAGCTGATCGTGAAGTTTTGTGTGGAGCATGCCAAAGCAGATGTGGTTCCTCGCGTGCTTGGATCGGGGGGGAGACGCGAGGGCGCTGTTTTGGCGATCTTGCCACTACCGCGGTGGCAGGTGGGATCCCCAAACAGTGGGGTCTGACGCCTCTCGGTGACCATCGCGCCGCTACGCTGCCGCTCGTGGGAGCGCTCGCTTGCAGCACGCCGTAGGACATCTATATGCGTTCTGCTTCGAAATGGAAGTGGTAGCCAGCACCAACTTTCAATGCTTTCTGTTCACGGCAAGGAGTCATTGTGATCAGTTTTTTACCGCTCTCCTTCTTCCATATAGAAGCGGACAACATGTCATCGTCTCGTAGACAGATAGCGAATCCGTACCCCTCAGAAGGAATGGAACGGTCTTGGCTCAGGGAGAAACAGTACGCGCACTTAACGTTTCTCTACCGAGCATGAAACGCACTAGAAGTCACGAGTTTCACTGATGCACTGTCGCCTGCTTTTCATCTGGGCTGCCCACAAAGGGCAGCCTTTCGTCATACAGGAGAAAGGTTAGTTGACATGGCAAGCTTTCATCATCGCATCAAGAGCGGCGCAAAAGGTTCTGCGGCAGAACATGCCCGCTACATCAGCCGGGAAGGAAAATACGGCAATCGTGAAGACCTCGTCGGAACCGGCTATGGAAACATGCCCACCTGGGCTGCCGGAGATCCGTCCCTCTTCTGGAAAGCCGGCGACAAGTTCGAGCGTGCCAACGGCGCGGTCTATCGCGAACACGAGATTGCCCTCCCCGCCGAACTGAGTACCGAGCAGCAGAAGGAACTTGTCACTCGGCTTGTTCACGAGTTGGTGCCCGGCAAGCCGTACCAGTTTGCCATCCACGCCCCAAAGGGTGCACTCAGCTCAGTTCGGAATCCGCATCTGCATCTCATGTTCTCTGACCGCGCCTGTGACGGCATCGACCGGCCGCCTGAAACCGTGTTCTCCCGATTCAATCCTACGCATCCGGAGCGCGGGGGGCGCAAGAAGGATAGTGGAGGAAAGAACCGGCTGGCGATGCGTGATCAGGCTATCGAGGCCAGGCGCAGATGCGCTGCCCTGCAGAACCAGGCCCTGGCGCAATACGGCCACTCGGCGCGCGTCGATCATCGGTCCTTGAAGGATCAGGGCGTAGCCAAACAGGCAGAGCATCATCTCGGGCAAGCACGCATCAAGAAGATGTCCGAGTCCGAGAAACAAGACTATCTTCAGAGTCGTCAGGGTAACGTCTAAAGCTACCGGGTCATGTTCATGCCCCTGGACATGACCCGTTCGCGTTAGGGTGCACTACGCCTGGTCTTTTGTAGACATGTCATGCTCGCGCTGCTGCTCCGCGTCGCGCCAATGCCAAGCCTTTCTTTTCTCATGCTTGAAGGGGGTGAAGCCATTGACGGGGGTCCCGACGCGCGCATACTTGTTTAGCGTGCCGGGCGCCAGTTCGGTAAGTCCGCCAACCTCCTCCGTCGTGTAGTAGCCGCGCAGCTTCGGTGAGACCGCTGGCCGATCCTGCCCTCTTCCAGACGACTGCTTCTCGTTCGGCTCTGCCTCGGGCATCGGTACGGCGCCCTCGGTCGCGCTATCGCTGCACACCATGGCCACAGTCTGCGCCACAGACTGCGTCGAGTCGCCCTCCGCCATCATTGGGTGCTGCTTAGCCATAGGGAGGTCGAAGTCATGGGCTTCATCCTCACGAATGCGCTCGTGTAATGCGTCCAGTAAGGTGAAAGGAACCAACGCTGGCCATTCCAACCCGACTGCATTACCCATAATGCAGACCCACTGATAGGTGATTAGGCTTTGCCTGGTGAGGAGCACCTTCACATCCATAAAGTTACCGGTGAAAGGATCGTAGATGGGGGGCACAAGCTTCATCGCTTGCATGACCTTGAGCGGGGCAGCGGGCGACATGTCGCGCAGGCTTGCCAAATAGCACCGATACAAATCAGCGTCTGCCGGCACGACCGCTTCGGGATCAATGGGTTTGAAAGGCGGCGACACATCGTCACTGCCCGGTTCCGTCACGGGAATGAATCCCGAACACAGCGCGGCTGCTTCATAACGTGACCATACCGGCTTCGCGATCCATTCCGAGACGGTGGGTTTCACACGTTCGTAAAAATCGAGGAGATTTTGAATAGACATTAAATTTTTATAGGTTTCCATTTCTTACTTAGGCCCTCAACACGCGGCAGCATGCCGCGCGATTCATACACGGGTCTCCGCCCTAGATGGTGTCGACCGTCAAACGGGGCGACATCGCTCTGCAACTGGTTGATAGGCGCAGAAGACGTGATGTCTTCCCGGACGCCCATCGGTGTTCTGGCGGATCTGCACAGACTTGCGCAGATTTGCGCAGATTCGCGCGGATGCCTGCGCATTGAAGCGGATGGATCCTTGCATGTGAGTTGGATAGAAAAGCGGAACATAAGAGATTCAAGCGACTTTGGTGCTCTAACGGGCAAGTTTCCTCGGAACTGGACGGTGACGCGGGCGCCGCGCCATCACCCGATCATCATGAAGTCTTCCGAGCTTGCGCTGTTCTGTGTATCGCGGCGCCGGCCCCGCACTCTCACGGGCATCAAAGCGGAAATTGACGGATTTTTAGACGAGATTTTTGACATACGAACAAAACGAATGCGATTCGTGCGACTAATCGCACGAATCGCATCACAAACTCCCCTGCTGCTGAGAAAAATCTCCAATCCGCCGAAAACAACAGAAATCTACCGAAATCTCGCTTGGTAACCCCACGTGAATCGCTTGAGAAGGGGCCGATCAGTAGTTCCCCGCCGTCCCCGAGAGGGGCATCGCAGTGACTATTGGCGGGCGCGGAAGATTTCCGAAATATGTGGGATTCAGATAGATATAGTTCGTCTTATTAGATATCAGCAAATATACACGTTCTAATTGAATGAGGAAACTCAACGCCACATCAAAACGAATTTTCGTACGAATCGGTCCATTTCGCAGCACGGCGTTCTTCGGTATGGTGCAATGGTTATTACACCAATATCGTTTGTGCAAATAGTTTTCGAGCGCGATGGCGTCGATTTGCTCCTGAGGAACAGATGGATGCTCGGTAAATATCCGTTTGAATTCGTACAGATGCCAACGCACAATCTGTAAGGCACGGTTAAACGTATCTAGCGATATTTCCCCTTCCTGCTTCGAGAAGATATGCAAGAGAGCAGCAACTCGCGAAATAATCTCCATCGTCTTCGATGCAAAATCGTTGACTTCATGAAGCTCGCCACCCCATGGATCAATGAGTGTTTCGATCTCATTTACGCGCGATACCCACTCTTCTTTTGCCTCTTCGGAGAAGACCAGCGTCGTCCGATGACGATCGTCTTCATCCATTTGCCGACCAAATTCATTCAACAATTCGGTCACCGTCGCATGAAACTTCGGCAAATAAAACTTGTAATCGAGTAGTCCTACAACATGCCGGCTGCCTTGCCGTGACGTCGGCCACCCGACGAGAAAACGTGCCCAGTGGCCTGAGCCACGCAGGTTCTCTCCTCGACGCTCTAGCAACTGCTGGAAAACCACGGGTTGAACCATGTAAGCCAGGGTCAGTCGGGGCTCACGCACAAGAACATTCACGCCGTTGCTGCGGTCAAGCGACAGTGTCGATGCACCATCCCACATCTTGTTCAGCATCCCTGGCTGTCGCAGGATGCCACCCTTGATGATGACCTCCCCTTCGTCGCTGATGAACCCAATGGACTCTCCTTGCCCCTCCAGGGCGTCCATCAGTGAGCGCTCATTCACATTCTGGCGCAATACGTAGCGCAGACGCGGTCGCACCGGCTTCTCTGCCGCATATTCCGCCAGTTCCTCCTTAATGCGCTCCTCTGACTCCCCTTCTGCGACCTGCTTGTGAAGGCGTCGGCGCAAACCAGCACGCATGAACTGCCACACCTCCAAATCGCGTTCATATTGCGCCTTCTCAACTTCGTGCTTTGCAATGCGTGCAGCATCGAATTGCTGAATCGGGGCCGATACCAGTGAGTCCACTGCGGTTTTCCGCTCTCCTGACTGGGCGATGACGAGCGAATTGACCGAGACAGGTCGAACCTGGCCGGTGGGTAGGCAAACGTCGTAGAGGCTCTGTGCTGAAACCGACATCGTCATGAAAAATGACATGGCAACAAGCGCATCTGGGGCCTGCGTCTGGCGCATCACCTCCTCGATCGGTCGGCGAATGGTCAGAGGGAAGGCTTTAACGGGATACGGATCGGGAGAGGACAGACTGTTCATGGATACTGCTGGTCACCGCAGGGCGCCAGACACATCAAGTGGAAAGAGACAAGTCAATAGGTACCAGGCACTGGCGCATGGAATCCATCGCCACGCGCACATCGCGATGATGGGTCTATCGACCGGAAAAGCGTTCATCAAGAGCACACTCAGTAACTTTCTGTACTCAGCTTCAAAAAACATAGCTGCGCTATATTGGTTATTGCTGGCGCGGTGCTATCTCGGGAGTGCGTCCATCGCTTTAGGTATCCGCAGTGCGACTGCGATTGGATCAAAACGATAAAACGCGACATTTCTGCACAGATACGTCACGCGACTAGGGCATATCGGTCTATTTTTTCTTTTAAATACCCCACGAAAGTGGCATGCCAATGACACTTTCTCACGCTATTTCATTTTTCCGCGTGCGAAACATCGAGCATTTCGCCAGCGAATTCGAATCAAAAAAAATTCAGCCACATATCCCTGACTTGAACCTTCACCCATAACAGAGTGAAAACGTTCGCCTTGGAACCCTACGAGGAGTCAGCATGGCAGCAGATCAGCATCATCCAATCATCCATCCTCCAGTGCGTCCATCACCGGACACGCTTCATTTATGCACACGAACCAGCAAGCACGGCTCGCGTGGCGGTGCCATCGAAGAACGGCAATTCGATAAGCCGGCTCCCCGTCAGCGCCTCCTCTCTGGAGCCTGAGATGACCTGGTCCTGCCCCTTGTGCGGATCCCCCCGCATTGCTACCCGCGACCTGGGTCGAAAGGGTGCTGGCGTCATTGGCGGCATTGCGGGCGCGCTTGCTGGAATGTCGACCGCCGTTGCAAGCGCCGAGGTGGGCGCTGTAGCCGGTGCTGCAGGTGGCCCAGTCGGCGTGATCGCCGGGCTAATCATTGGAGGGCTGGCTGGCAGCGCCAGCGGCTTTGCGGCTGGCGCTCGTGTTGGTGAAGTCATCGATGGCACCGTCCTCGACAACTTCCAGTGCGCCGACTGCGCAGCGACGTTCAGCATCCGCCATCGTACCTAGCGCCCCTCTCTCTTTCCTTCCTTAACCTGCAGAAGCCCGGCCATTGCGCCGGGCTTCTGCTTTATGACCGCACCGCCATGGCCACAATCGAAATGACGCTCGTCCAGCGCAGCGAGCAGACAGCGTTTCTGCGCTGTCGCTTTGGACAGCACACGATGCTGATCGTTGAAAGCGCCATCCACACGCAACTGGAAAGACTCTGCCAGGGTCGCCAGGACAAAGCCTGGCAATGCATTGCGCTTAGCAGTGGCGGCGTATTTCTTGCTCCCGAGCGGACAGAGCCGCTTTTGCTCAAACGCCACGATGACGTCGTTGGCCGGAAGGTCAGCCCGGAAGCCGCAGGCATCGCTGCGTCTCTCCTCGCCTATGGCCAGCTCTACTTTCGGCCCGGTATGCGCCACATCCGCGAGCGCTATCACCAGTTGCGCGAGTTCGTCACCGAGCACGACGAGGTAAGCACCATCCTTTCCTTCATCAAGTAAAGAGGGATGGAATGACTGAGCCGTACCGAACCCCATTGCCCGTCTACGGCGAGACGGACCGGTCCACATTGCGCCCTGGCCTCTATCTCGCACTCTTTCACGGCCGCAAGGATCCCAACGAGGTCCTGGATGACTGGGGCACCAACGGCCCGATGTTCGGGCCACTCAACTTCGTTCACACGACCTATGCCAACGATCTCAAGTTCGAGTTTGAGGATGCGGCGGACTGGGCGCGGGCATTTCCCTCTGAACCCGCGATCTACGGCTACCGGTTGAGCACGCTCTGGCGGGACCTGCCCGGTTGCATAGCGCCTACCGTGGACCAGCTACGAGCGGACCCTGCGCTGGGCTCGCACCCCGCAGTCGGGGCACTGCTGTACCAGACGCACGGCTGGCTAAGCATTCGTACTGACGGGCTCATCGAATTTGAAGGCTGCTTTTATGGCGACTGGAGCGTCTTCAATGTGCCTGCCCCGCCTCCACAGACGGTAACGCTCACGCCAATCGCACGGACGTGATCGATGTCACCGATTTTGCTGATGTCGGTGATGTGCAAGAGCGCTTTGCCTGACTCAGCGCGGCTTCGAGGCCTGCGAGTAACCAGAACCGCAAACGACATCGAGTTTCGGGGCGACAGTGCCGGTGCGATGTGAATCGCCCACCCCATAGTCCTATCCGCCCCACCTTTCCAGCAACCCTAGCCCGACCTCGCGTCGGGCTTTTTTGTTTTCAGAATCATCGTTATCTAAGGGAGTGACATCTTGCATCTCGTACAAACCATGGCTTACGCCAACGAGACCCCATGGCACGGGCTGGGCAACAAACTCGCTGCCAATCAGCCTATTGAGGTATGGGCCGAGCGTGCCGGCATGAACTGGAGCATTCAGGAAAGTGAAGTCCGCTATCTGAGTGGGACGGAGGAATCCGACTTGCCGGCGAGTCTTCATGCATTTCCGCATCAGAAAGTCCTCTACCGATCGGACACGAAGGCGCCGCTCTCGGTTGTCTCGAGTCGGTATCAGGTGGTGCAGCCCGCCGAAATCCTGGAGTTCTATCGCGATCTGACGGAGGTGGGCGGGTATGAGCTCGAGACCGCAGGTGTACTCAAGGACGGCAAGAAGCTCTGGGCGCTCGCGCGCACGGGCCAGAGTGCTGTGCTTGGCGGCAATGACACCGTCAACGGCTATCTGCTCCTAGCCACCGCGTGTGATGGCACGCTTGCCACGACGGCGCAGTTCACCTCGATTCGCGTCGTGTGTAACAACACCCTGTCCATTGCCCTGGGCGACAGCGCGGGTGCCGTGAAGGTGCCGCACCGCAGCCAGTTTGACGCGCAGGCCGTGAAGCGACAACTCGGTGTCGCCATTTCCTCGTGGGACGGATTCCTGGTACGCATGCAAGAGCTATCCAAGCGCAAGGTGTCCGATCGTGCGGCGGCGGACTTCTTCAGGAAGGTCTTTGCCTATCCGCCGGCACAGGCCACCCAGGCCGCCGCAACGGGGACAGCCCTTTTCGCCAACAGCAACCACAACCTCGACCGCGGCAAGGAAGGCACCAAGGAGCGCACCAACGACCGCACCAACGACCGCGCCTTCAGGGCTGTGCTCGAACTCTTCAACGGTCGGGGGCGTGGCTCGACGCTCGCCTCCGCCAAGGGCACGGCCTGGGGTCTAGTCAATAGCGTCACCGAGTACGTTGATCACCAACGGCGCGCCCGAAGCAACGACCACCGCCTCGACGCCGCGTGGTTCGGCCAAGGGGCAGCCCTCAAGCAGAAGGCATGGGAAGAGGCGCTCAGCCTCGTCTGAATAGCGGCTCCCCGGCAATGAGGCAGCCCAGCGTACCCATTTCTGCGTACCACCTGATCGCCACCGCCATGCTTGCCCGGCGCCTTTAATGGAGGCCCATCGCTTACCGAAGTGATGGGCCAGTTTTTTTGGAGCAGCACATGTCCCAACTAGTATCTGCCCTCTCGATGCCCGCGGCGCGTCCCGCCGTGCGCCTGATGAAGACCGCCGGCCTGAGCCGGGACGCCTGGCTTGCTGTGCGCCGTACCGGCATCGGCGGATCGGATGCCGCCGCCGCCGTTGGCCTGAGCCCGTACATGAGCCAGCTCGAACTATGGATGATCAAGACCGGACGAGACGCCAGTCTTGCGCGCCCAGACGCCTCGGACACGGCTGAGCCTGTCTACTGGGGCACACTCCTCGAACCAGCGGTTGCGACCGCCTATGCGCTCAAGACTGGAAACCGCGTTCGCCGAATCAATGCTGTTCTGCAGCATGCCAGTGTGCCCTTCATGCTTGCAAACCTGGACCGGGAAGTCCTTGGCTCGCGCGATGTACAAATACTGGAGTGCAAGACCGCGGCCGAATTCGGTGCCCGACTCTGGAATGATGGTGTGCCAGAGTATGTGCAATTGCAGGTTCAGCATCAACTGGCGGTCAGCGGTAAGCAGGCCGCCGATGTTGCTGTGCTTCTCAACGGTCAGCGGCTGGAAGTGCACCGCATTGAGCGCGACGACAAACTGATCTACCGCCTTATCGAGCTGGAAGCGAGGTTCTGGCACTTCGTCACCTCCGATACGCCGCCACCCGTCGATGGTACCGATTCCGCCGAACGCGCCCTGCGGCATCTCTTTCCTACCGACAACGGCGCGACCCAGGATTTCAGCGAAAACCGCCGGCTGAGCTCGGTGTTTGCAGATCTGGTATCGGTGCGCGCCGAAATCGAAGCGAGGGAGAAGACGGCCAGCGCCTTGAAGCAAGAAATCCAGCTTGCAATGGGCGAAGCATCCCGGGCTCTCTTCGAGACGGGCGAAGTCCTGTACCGGCGAAGCAAGGACTCGGACGCCGTCGACACCGACCGCTTGCTCGCCGAGCATCCGGATCTTCGGGAGCGTTACGCCACCACCAAGGCGGGCAGTCGCCGCTTTCTTGTCCGGCCTGAGTAGAAGTGCCGAATGAAACCTTACCTTCTTGGAGTTCTGTATGCTCAAAGGTCTAGCCATCACGCCGCCGGTGATTGGACGCATCTCCATCGGTCGCGTGATAGAGAGGAACGGCAAGCGCCTCCCGGAGAAGGACGACCAGTTCACGCTCACGAGCCAGGTGCAGAACCGCGATGGATGGGCATTGCATCCGATGGACGAAGCCCTGCGCGAATCGTCTGGCGGCAAGCTGCGTTCCATCCCGGTGCGGCTACTCTTTGACGACCCGGGCCTGAATTTCCGTGCCTGGTACACCGTCTTCGATCGCGAGACTGGCCGCCCTGCTTGTGTGGGGGACGGGGAGGCTTGTCGGCGCGCAGGCAACGGGGGCGTCGTCGCTCTACCCTGCCCTGGTCCGGACGGATGCGAATTCGGTCAGGCCGGAGGATGCAAGCCCTATGGCCGACTCAACGTCGGCGTGAGCTTGGGAGCCGAGGACGAGGATGATCTTGGCTCGTTCATTTTCCGCACAGCTTCCTACAACTCGATCCGCACGCTCAGTGCTCGCCTTCACTACTATCGGGCAGTCTGTGGGGGCCACCTCGCGAGTCTGCCTCTGGAATTGAAGCTTCGTGGGAAGTCGACCACGCAAAGCTATCGGACGCCGATCTATTACGTCGACCTGGTAAGTCGGGGCAAGCTCGAATTGGCGATTCAGCAGGCAAGGGAAACGCATGAGCAACGCCAGGCCGTGGGCTTCGACCAGCAAGCCCTGGACTTGGCTGCTAGGGACGCACTCGCCAATGGCGCATTTGAGGACGTTTCGGAGGACGCGTCCGAGGTTGTGGAATCGCTCGATATGCCCGGTCTCTCAGACGAAATTCCGGGCGAGGCGCTGCCTGATGCCAGCCATGCTGACCACTCTCACGCCGCCAAAGAGAAAGGCACACTACGCGAGAAGCTCGAACATAAGGCAAGAGGCACGCCGTGAACCTTGACGGCACATAGACCCTCATTGCTCGCCCTACACCTGGCCTTTTGGGGCCAGGTGTAGGGCGAGCCTCGAGCATCTGATTTTTTCTTCCCAGAGCCAGGCGCACTTCTTTGCGGACGGATACCAACCATGCCCCAGTCGGAGCGTGCTTCGCGATCAGGTCATGAGCGGTGCTGACGCCCCATTTCTGAACCGCCACCGTCATTTCCATCATCGGCGGCAGCCGGCACCGACGTTCGGTAGCTTGCGCGAAGTTTGACGATGGACTCTTAATGGACTATATTTAGTCCTGCACTGTCTTCCTGGGAGTCCAATATGCGCATTGCCGATCACGTGAAACCGATCAGCTATCTCAAGAGCGAAGCCGCCCAGATCGTGAAGGACCTCGCGGAATCCGGCGAACCGTTGATCATCACTCAAAACGGCGAAGCTAAACTCGTTGTCCAGGATGTGCACAGCTACGAGTCGGATCGACAGACGCTGGCGCTGTTGAAGATTCTGGCCTTGGGGCAGAAGCAAATCGAAGAGAAGAAATTCTCTGACATCGACGACGCGTTCGCAGAGCTGGATGAACTGGACCGTCAAGAGAAGCAACGTTGATGGCCCCGAGATTGCTGAAGGCCAAGCTTCTCAATAGCGGTATGGCCGAGTTGAAGCGGCTGCGCCGCTATGTTGTCGACGCGTTTGGCATCACCGTCTGGGAAGACTCCTATGCCCAGATTCAGGCGGCCATCGCCCGCATTCGCGAGTTCCCGGAATGTGGTCACATTGTCGACGAACTCAATGGCCTAACTGGGGACAGATTCCGCGAAGTTGACTGCGGGAAGAATCGCATTATCTATGAAGTACGAGGTGACACGATCTATGTGCACTTGATCATAGATCAGCGTCGCGATCTGACTGCCCTGCTGCAAAAGATCATCCTGCAGGCCTAAGCAGGCACCACCTGTTGAGTTGCATCCAGAACTGACCCACTAGACCCGGTAATTTGCATCGAATGTTGACCCACGTGTAGAACACTGTCCTGCTCGGCAACGGGCGGGAGTTCGGAGTGATCGACGTGGCCATTTTGAGCATCATTCGACGCTGGCACCTGCGTGACCAGATCCCGCTTCGCGAGATCGCCAGGCGCCTTGGTATCTCCCGCAACACCGTCCGGCGTTACCTGCGCGCCGATGTCACGGTGCCTGCCGATCCCTCTCGGCAGAGTCCCAGCAAGCTCGACGGCTATGCCGCCAAGCTGTCGGGTTGGCTCAAGACGGAAGCCAACAAGCCGCGCAAGCAGCGACGCACCCTCAAGCAGATCCACGCCGATCTGTGTGCACTCGGCTTCACCGGATCCTACGACCGCGTGGCCGCCTTCGCACGTCGCTGGCGCCAAGAGCAACTGCAGCAATCGAAGGCAGCCAGCAAAGGTACGTTCATCCCTTTGCTTTTCGCTGAGGGCGAAGCGTTTCAGTTCGACTGGAGCGAGGACTGGGCGGTCATTGACGGCGAGCGCACCAAGCTGCAAGTCGCGCAATTCAAGCTCAGCCACAGCCGGGCATTCTTCCTGCGCGCATATCTCCTGCAGACCCACGAGATGCTGTTCGATGCCCATCATCACGCCTTTACGGCCTGGGGCGGCATCCCGCGACGTGGCATCTACGACAACATGAAGACCGCGGTGGATCGGGTTCGGCGCGGCAAGCTGCGCGACGTGAACCTGCGCTTCAGCACCATGGTGAGCCATTACCTGTTCGATGCCGAGTTCTGCAATCCGGCCTCTGGATGGGAGAAGGGGCAGATAGAGAAGAACGTGCAGGACAGCCGCCATCGGATCTGGCAGCGGATCCCGTCATTTGGCTCGCTCGACGCGCTCAACGACTGGTTGGCCGATCAGTGCGTGCTGCTTTGGCAACAGACCCGTCACCCCGAGCTCGACATGACGATATGGGAAGCGTGGTCTCAGGAACGCCCCCATCTCATGCCCGTAGGTCAGGCGTTTGATGGCTTCGTGGAGCACACCAAGCGCGTCTCGCCAACCTGCCTCGTACACTTCGATCGCAACCGCTATAGCGTGCCGGCCTCATTTGCCAATCGGCCCATCAGCTTGCGTGTTTATGCCTCGCGCCTGGTGTTCGTTGCCGAAGGCCATGTCATTGCCGAGCACGTACGCTGCATCAGTCGAAGCCACGGCCATGGCAGCACGATCTATGACTGGCGTCACTATCTGGCCGTTCTGCAGCGCAAGCCCGGTGCACTACGCAACGGCGCGCCATTCGCCGAGCTTCCCGAAGGATTCAAGCGTCTGCAGCGCATCTTGCTGAAGCGAACCGGTGGCGATCGCGAGATGGTGGAGGTGTTGGCGCTGGTCCTGTTGCACGATGAGCAGGCAGTGCTGACGGCCGTTGAGCTTGCGCTTGAGACCGGCGCGCCTTCCAAGCAGACCGTCCTCAATATCCTTAGCCGTCTGCTGCAGGGCGAGCCCATTTCGCCCATTACCGCCCCGCAGGCGCTGGCGCTGCACGTTGAACCCGAGGCCAATGTTGGCCGCTATGACACGCTGAGGGAGATCAATCATGCAGCATGAGGTCATGGTGGAAATGCTCAAGGCGCTGAAGCTTCATGGTATGGCGCAGGCGCTGGGCGATCTGGCCGAACAGGACTCACCCGCCTACCAGGCTGCGGTGTCCATTCTGTCGCGTCTGCTCAAGGCTGAGCTCTCGGAGCGTGAGGTCAGGTCCCTGGCCTACCAGATGAAGGTGGCCAAGTTTCCGGCATATCGGGATCTGGTCGGCTTCGATTTCAGTTGCAGTGAAGTGAACGAGGCACTCGTGCGGCAACTCCATCGATGCGAATTCCTCGAGTCGGCCCACAACGTCGTTCTCGTGGGTGGACCCGGCACGGGTAAAACGCACATCGGCACCGCTATCGGCGTGCAAGCCGTAGAGCACCATCATCGCCGAGTCCGGTTCTTCTCGACGGTCGAACTGGTCAATATGTTGGAACTTGAGAAGTCGGCCGGCAAGCCAGGCCACACCGCCACGCGCCTCATGTACTCGGATCTGGTGATCTTGGACGAATTGGGCTATCTACCATTCAGTCAGGCCGGCGGCGCCATGTTGTTCCACCTGATCAGCAAGCTCTACGAGCGCACCAGCGTCATCATCACGACTAACCTTAGCTTTGCAGAGTGGTCAGCCGTGTTCGGTGACGCCAAGATGACCACTGCGTTACTGGACCGCCTCACGCACCACTGCCACATCGTGGAGACCGGCAACGACAGCTACCGCTTCAAGCACAGCACCACTCAACCCAAGAAGGAGAAACGAACCGCCAAACACACACCACCTCAAGAGGAGGCATGACCCCTCGGAGTGGGTCAATTTTCGATGCAAATACTGGGTCCGGTTTCCGTGCAAATCAACAACGAACGATTTACGAAGTTCGATACCAACACGCCGTCGATGAGATAGTGGTCGCCTTGAGTGGGGTCGCATACCTCCAACGCGTATTGAAGACCCCTATGTGGATCCGCGACTGAAAGTGCTGCTGTTGGGTCCGCCAGAAGCTCTAGAACTTCATGGGACAGGGTCACTGACCACGGCTCCTTGTAGAGCTTGCAGACATCGAGGAAGACAAAGCCGTAAGGAACCCCGTTCACGTTTTGGTCGTGGAAACCCTTTGCATAGTCGAGGCCGGTCTTGTCGCTGTTTGTGCTCTCTCCCAGGTAGATCACGGCATCAGTGTTGCTATCTATCTCGGGTACTCTTCCGGCCGGGCCCATTCGTGTGGATGACAGGACGGCGTTGCAGCGCCACTCCGGACCGAAGTGCTGTGACACCTGGAGCTGAACTGCTGCCACCACGCCCTTAAGTTCGCTATCGGAGACGGACTCGGCAAGATTGACCACAGTGATCTTTGAGGGAGCCCCTGCTCCCGGCAGTTGCACCGCAGGAGCGGCGGCTTTCTGCATCAATGCGACGTTTGCAGAAGCGTTCGAAGCCCATGGGAAGAGCAACTTCAGCTGGTTGAACGCATATGGAAGAAATAGCGCACAGCCGAAAAGCAGGAAGCGTCCGAGAGCGTCGAGGAGCTGGCTCAGATGGCTGTAGTCGCCTGGCGTCAGCGTCATTGCCAACAGCACGTTGCCACCAGCCCAGAAGAACGCTGCCACAATCACGCCGCCAAGGGCACCAATGACCCGGCTGTAGCTCGTCGCTCCCGTTAAGTCACCCAGCGGTGACTTCTCTCGCAGCGCCTCGGACAACCTTGAAACGAACGGCACTGCCCCTATTGCGATGGCGATAGGCAGATTGAAGGTCAGAAAGACCAGCCACGCCAATACGGAACCAGACTCCATCCCCTCCCCTCCCGCTTTTGTCCGCTGCACGCAAGTAATGGCCAACTGTCTGACTATGGCTCAACAGTATGACCCAGCATCTAGGAAGATCACTCTTTCAAAGCTTATAACACGAGCACAGGGAAAGCCCGCTGTGCCCCGTAAGAAGACGTTTGTTAATGCATGACGGTCATTCGCTGGAGATGCATAAAGTGGACTCTCGCGAATGCCTACTCTTGGCTGGATTCGGCCTGCCGGTCGGCCGCCCGCTTTGACCAGCCGGCTCTAACCGACCCTCAGCGGCCTCTTGAATCGCTTAAATCCACCGACTGCTTCCAAGTTACAACGGCCTTTGCCGGCCAACGAGAGAGAAAGTCCGACTACGCATTATGCGAAACTATTTAAGTCGATGTCTATTGTCGCCAACGCTGAATCGAGCTTTACCGCGACCTCAGATCGCCGTGGCTGCTGGACCCCTGGCGGTTTGGTCAGGATGGTAACGGTGTGAACGGCACGCATCAGCCCATTGAAAACCAAGTTGCCGGGAGGACTCTGTATCGGTTTGGACTCGTTGCCGATTATGATAGTCCCCTCTGTACCTGCAGCAAGGTTGTTTTTGAAATGAATCTGAATGGCACCAAGCTCAGCCGGCTTGGCTTTCCAACTGTCGGCTATCTTTCGCTGGTCGTCCATCCTGGACTGTAGAAGTCCCATGGCCTTGATTATGTCAGATGACCAGGTGCTGGTTTCTGTCTCAACCACCTTCCACGATTCGGAGAGGAGGGCATTAAAACCGACCATGGCAGACTTGGCCTGCTCATCGCCAACGGGTCCGGACTGAGGCAAGCTCTTCTGTCGCATTTCCCACTCTAATTCCCCAGCCTCGAGTAGCGACTTGATCCTCATTTTGGCCGAAGCATAACGGCCCCATGTGTTTGTAAGCATGAATACTTGGTCGGCAAGAACTAAGAGGCCGGCGATTGCCAAGGACGCGACAGCCGCTTGAGCTGCGTGTTCAAAAATGCCGCCGAAAGTGCAGTGCGTAAAAGGGAGGACGGTTCCGCCAGCGACGAATGCAAATGCGGAAATTCTCGCAAAGTAAGAGGCAATCATGTATTTGAAACCATGCCGCTCGTACCACTCATAGCGTTTCTTCGCGATATTGTCTGCCTTGACATATAGTGCTTGAAGATCCGTGAGTTGCATGATCACTCCCTCCTCGACCGGAAATGTCTCCGGATTTTTTTCCGGAAATGCAGCGTCGCCTGCTCTCGACGTGTTCTGTTCGCTGGCCACGCGAATTATTAGCCGAACGGCGCTTCTTTACCGCCTCGTGCCCTAGCTGTCATTCTTGCTGACACCGTTTTTTCTTGACTCTGAATTCAGCGCTCGATCCTACCTGCGACATCGGGAAATAGCCGCCTCAGATGACTAGGCATTTATCCTAAGGAAGCTCCTTGGAATGCATTATTAACCGTGGATTAAAGGCTCGCGCGTTTCTTCCTCGAAACTCATCGTATAAAAGCAACGATCTAGCTTTTTTGGAGATATTGTACTCACTTCCCATTGGCTCAAGGAACCCAGCGCGTAACAGTGCGTCCGATTTTTCACGGGATAATTCGATCCAAGCATCTTTCTGGGCTTCAAACTCCTCATAGCTAATCGGACGCCCTGCCTCGTTCCTGAACCACCAATATAGCGCCGCTGCGTATTGAGATGGACAGTGGTAATCTTTCTCGTAGTGACGAAGTAGATAAATTGTCGACAGTCGTCCGTCCAGTTCACCTTGAGCGGGCATAAATTCCTCAGCGTCAACACCTTCGTTTGACAAGACTTCGCGCTGAGGTTCAGTTAGCTGCCCCTCACTAACCAATTTTGGGGCCTTCCCGTCTGGCGCTTTTCCCGCGACGTCCAGCGACTTATCTGCAGATCTCGTGATTGGGACCATCCACGCGAACACGACAACAATCGTTCCTAATCCCATCGGCAGCCATGCTGGGGAGGGCCTGAGTGTGATTGTCTTGGCTGCAATGCTAACGTCGGCAAGACCCACGACAACAAGGACGAGCCCAACCAGAACAGCGACTTCTCGCGTATATCGAAGTAAATTAATATCCACTTTTCCATCCATTGTCTCTTTGTTATTACTTTGGCTATAAAGTAGGCGATAGGACGTAATCAAAGTGTAGTCGGTCGTGGGAGGAATTTCGAAGGCTACACGGATGCTCGAATTGTCCAATGAGCAAACATCTGCCATCGGTGTTCCGACCAGTCGAATGACAGGTTGCTGACGGATAGCCGTCTTCCAGTGTGGGAGCGTCGCGCTGGGCATACGTCCCTTCGTGGCCGGAAAACGCCAGATCGCCGCGGCGGGCGGAAGCCGACCCGTTTCGGACTGCCAGGCTTCTCCAAAACGTTCATTACCCATGGTGAGACGGTCGCGGTCTTAGATCATGTCCGGACGAATGTCCGAGGCGCATGTGCTCGGTTCTCGGCGGAGTTCACCCGAAGGCGGCAATCATAATCCAGCCCCTCGTGGAGCCGGTGAACTCATCCCAACGCGGAGATCAATTAGGCTATACAAAGTGCGTAGCGCCGTTTGATGGCGGAGCGGAAGGAGTCTTTCGCGGCTATTCGGGCTAGGCAGCATAATCAGCAGTCGCTACGTCCGTTGGTCAAAGAGGCGTTGGAAATCTACGGCTGTTTGCCGTGTTGGGTTCATATCGGCAAATAGTCGCAACGGCAAGGGTCGTACGTTGCCAAAAGACATTAACGACAGCCCCGCTTGTAATCAGTTGCGCACATCGCTACGCTGTCCAGCTATTGAAGACAAACTGGACAACCAAGAAGAGCGCCATGGAACTGTTAGCGTGGGCAGAAACGCAAGAATTTACGACGATTTGGAAGGAAGCCGCAGTCGATGCGATGAGCATGCTACTGGGTCATGCTCAGCCAGGCAGCTATTCGAAGACTGACCACAAAAAAGGACTCGCTCACTGGCTGTTGCTTCATGAGCCTTTACCCGGCCTTCGACTGATCTCAGTCGAGTTTCCCTTCAGTTATGGCCCGCCGCGTCTTTACCTGCGAGTCTGGGCTTATCAGCCCCAAGGTGATGCTCAGTTGGAAGCCATTGAGGAGGCACCTTTCAATCTGAGCGGGCAAGCATTGGGGAGGCCATACTACGATCCGGCACCACCGCCCGGGTGGAAAAGCCAACTCAAAGGTGTTCAGATCCGCGGCCTCAGGTACATGGTCGACATTGCTCATCTGGAGAACCTGGCGCCCTCCGCTGTCGGGCCGGCGTTGCGAGATATAGCTGCGGCTTTCTGCAAGCACATCACCGACGTTTGTGTGCCTTCAGCACCATTATTAGCGAAGGAGGTAACACAGATTGCTGAGGCGTGGGGGGATTCAGGTCAGGGTGTGATAGGGGAAGAGAACATGCTGGCGCCGATTTCAGATGCGCCTGCCGAGTCTGAAGAGGCGATCGACGACCTGCTCGCTGATCTCGATGGTATTGCCAATGACCCCCGCTTCGCGGGGCTGGCACCAACTGAGCGAGTCGCAGTGGCAAACGCTCGCATCGGGCAGGGTGGCTACCGGAAGCGGATGGTCGCATTATGGGAGGGCCGTTGCGCACTGTCCGGTTGTGACGTGGAAGAAATCCTCATCGCTTCACACTCGCTACCGTGGGCCCAGTGCGAGACAGCGCATCAATGCACGGACGAGTACAACGGACTGCTGCTGTCTGCAAACCTCGATAGGCTCTTTGACCGGGGCGTCATAGCATTCTCTGACGATGGCTCCGTCTTGATCAGGCCCGGCTCGAATGTTGGCGACCTTGTGCCGGCAGGCGGACTTCGCTTCGTACATCCCAGGCATCGAAAGTATCTGGCATGGCATCGCAGGCATTTTGGCTTTGATGACTGATCTCGGGTGCGACGTTCGCCAGGCCAACTACGGGAAGTCCGATCGAACACCAATCGCCTAATGAACCGTGAGTCGGGCGCACGGAAAGCTTGACATTCGCCTATTGAATCTGGGATAGTGCTCCTGAACTAGACGGCGGGAGTAAGCGATGAACAGCGGTGACTATACAAAGGACGTTCCGCCGCTACTGCGCGCGGCGATCGATCGACTCCACGATCCTCACGGGACCTACCGAGCTTTCCGAGCGCCCGGCGTTGCAGAGGAAATGGTGCGTCGAGCAGATGCGGGTATCCCGCCAGTTACGGCGGCGGAATCTCAATTGCTGGGGTTGGGACAGTGGGTAAAAGGTGATGACGCCAAGCGGGTGTTCGGGCGCCTCACCAAATTCATCATGACGGACGAACTTGGATACATCCAGGGCCGTTCCAGCGTCCGTACGCCGGACTCAAAGCTCTTCACAAAAGGAACGGTTTTTTCCTTGCCCAGTGAGGAGGTGTCTGTCCCTGCGAATTTGAATGTAGAAGCGCTCTCGCTTGAACTGCTGAGTTTGTCGGCAAAGCTCCATGCGGCCGCAACAAGCGGCGAGGCCACGGCCCGAGACGCACAGGCCATCCAAAGCGCGCTCGCTGCACTGCGCTAGTTCCCGCTATCCTACCCTCGACGCTACAACAAGGAGGCATTGATGCTGTTCAACATTGACCGCTACGAATACATCAAAGAGATCCCCTACGCTGATAATTTTCGCCGTTGGCGCGGTCGATTGACCGATGACGAGTTTGGCGCCATCCGCGACGAACTCCTAAGCCGAATCGACGGTGGAGACATTCATACGTCGAGCTGGATCCCAGGAAACGATTGGAGCGGCACGGTGTACGAGCCGATCTACACGAAGGCCTGCGATCTCGATCCCGTAGAGTCAGGAAAGTGCTTCGGGTTGTTTCTTTGGGTCGTCCTGCAAGACCACCCAGATACATGGTCGTTTGGGCGGTATCAAAAGAATGGCATTCCGATCAGCGGGTTGACATACTTCCGTCTGGACAATCCACCGCCTCGCCCGTAGGGCGGATCCCGAATGCCGCCGCGGAGTTCCAGCCGAAGCGAGATGGATTCTCGATAGTTGAAAAGGGTCCGGAACTGGCGCAAATCCCAGTCACGCAGTCAACTCCGGCGTCTTGCCGGCGACATCAAACTGCGAGGGGAAATGTTCGCGAATGACCGGAGCCCATTGGCGCCAACTGAAGAAGGCACTCGGGTGGCGAATGAAGAGTAGCTTTAGCTCAAGGCTATCGTCAGAAATCGAAATCAAGAGCGGCTGCGTTCGTCCAATTTTCGCTGGCAAGCGGCTCTGCTTGAAGGATGCTCCGCGGAGTTTGATGGCTTCCGCCAGCGCGTCGATCTTCCTGGCCTCGAGCCCATAGACAATGCATTGGTCAATCGCCATTAGGTGGGACAGGTCGAAGAATTCCTGCCAGCCTTTCAGATATTGAGCATACGTCGGCCGTTGCCTGATGGTATCCAGCGGCTGCAGCACCAGGTTGTGGTAAGCCACCGACGACCAGAATGCACGTTTTTGGTCCTCGCTTGGCGAGGACGCGCAGTAGATAGCACGCTCGATGTTTCGAACATAAGGGGAGTCGCGCTGATAGTTCAGGGCGTGCCGGCGGTGCGTCTCCCGAAGGCCATCGGCTCGCTGATAGCGCGCATCGAACCCATCGCCCCAGTTGTAGACGCTCTCGCCGAGCAACATTGTCCGCACCGCGTGGGTTGAAAAATTTGATCCAACCCACGGCCACCAAGGTAGATTGGGACGACCGGAAAATGCGGTATCAAACGAGGAATCCAGCAGATACTCAAGTTCCATCACATCAGAAAGTTTGTTGGCGCGTTGTCAACTGCTCAATGGCGAGCACGCCCGCCCGCATTTTATCGGCCGCCGAAGCGTTTGCGGAGTGCACGGTGATTCTTGGCGGTTTGAACCTTCGCAGGGCAACGGCCTCTTCAATCCACAGGATGACATCGTAGCCAGTGCCCCGGACGTCGTCGCCCAGGTCATGATCCAGACTAATTTCTTCGACGGCTCCGGTTTCGAGAAGTCGAATGACCTCATCGGGCCAGTAGGCGCGGTGCCACCCTTCGGGCGTCGGCCGCTCATCGTCGAGGAAGACTTTCATATTTGCTTCACCCTGAAATGGGGGACGTCAGCACAGGTGTGCCAGCTCAACATCGCCGGATTGTGCGCACTCTGGTCCCCGTGTCGAGTGGAGACTACTGGACGTACCCAGCCATCGTCATCCGGGACAGCGACCGGTCGCCGTCCCGGACACTGGCGGCGATGCTTCGAGCGAACGGCAAAGCCCACGAAGGCTCCAGTCGGCCATGTGCTCGCCCACGTTTGAAAACGGCAGACGTAGTGCATCGCCTGTAACGGCCGGAGGCGCTAGATGAGGGGGTCTTGCAGGTACTCCGCAATGCAGGCTTCCAGCGACTGCATTGCGGGATTCCCCCGCCGCCAGACTACCTCTGCGGCATTATCATCCTCGGGATTTTCACTGAGCCTGATTTGGCTGTCGATATCGATGCAGCGCTTGCCATCCTCCCGAATCCCCATAGTCCCGAGGATAAAGGATTGGCGGCTGAAGTGGACCAGGAAGAGCCGGCTCCCGTCGATGACTTTCAGCAGGTGCCACTGGCGCTTCATTGAGTCGATTGACATTACGCCGACCCGTTCCTCGATCGTCGGTAGATTCGACGCGTTTGCGAACGCTTGATCAAGATCCATGGGGCGTGGTGGCACGTTGCCGCCGCTTGGTGACATCATGTTGATTGATCCAAATGGTCTTCGCGATTCTATCGATCGGCGTGACGGCGCCGATCACGGGGTACTGTACTGCCAGTACCGTGTCCACGAACGGTCCTCATCCTGGCCAACGGAGCCATTCATTCCTTCTGGAAGGATCGGAAAATCGCTCGCTCCACATCGACCGCGCGCCATTTCTGGCGGGAGGCTTCCCTGCCCTGCCAATGCCACGACTTGCCAGCCGCGATGCCGTCATTCAGGCGCTCTGCAATCTTGCAAAGGAATTCGCACCACGCCCGGTAGGCATTCCGCTTTCCGGGATGGCTGACCTGGCCGATGCCTCCGAGAAATGCCGCACCGCGCGCCCACTGGCATTTCTGCAGGCCGTCTTCCAGCCGGTTGTCGAGCACTCCTGCATGAGCGGGGTCAAGAAATGCAATCACTTTGCTCGCGAACGGCGTTCGGCCAAGTTGCGACACATCTTTCAGCAAGCCAAGCGGGGCTCCTTTGTCTGGGGCCCTCTTGATGTTGCCGAGGATTTTCGCAATCTCGGCCGGAGTCGTTGCCGGCTTGGTCCTGTATCCCATGAGATGCCTGGTCGCGCGCACCGAGGCCAAACGTTCAGTGAACGTGTAGAAGCCCCAATAGACCGTCGACAACGTGCCAAGCAAGTTATCCACGGCGTTCTCCGAATGCAGAAGCGTGGCGTGATACTGGTCAAGCGCCAGATCGGTAACTTCGCCGGGCTCGGGACGAACAGGCTCCGCGTATACGCCCGGCGCTAGCTCTAATGCGGTCGGCGACGTGGTACGGCGCATATATGCCCCGGGGTAGTCGTACTGATTGCGCATATGCACAAGCCGCGCCGCCGTTGCGTCGTCGATGATGTAGCCGTTGGAGAGGATATTGTCGTCAAACACTGTGATTACCTTATGGGTCTTGTTGCTCTGAAGCTCTGCGCCCCGCAGTGCGGCGACTCTATTTGTGATCTCGCCACTCTACATACGGGTCACCGTCCCAAGCCGGAGCAAACGTCACACCGTCACACTGTGATGCGGCATATGCTCCGAGCAGAACGATAGAGTTTCGCGGCCATCATTGGCGCTCATCAGGGCTCAGAAGATCTTCCTTCGTAGGCTGCATCAGCGATCTGGCTCTCCCCGCAAGGGTCTAAAAAACCCGAGCCGTCCAAGCCTTCCGTTGGTTGCTGGCCGCCTCCCATCTTCCAAAACTCCAGAAATTCCTGGTATGTCATGTCCGGGAGATCCTCGACTTGCGTCGCGAGAATCAGGCGTGCGAGATCTGGATGCACCGTGAACTGTTCATCAAGCAGCTTCATCTTCGCCCTCAAATCGTGTCCGCAGACCGGTCTCCGAAGGTCGGCAATTCATCATGACACGTGGCACGTTCCGCTCCGGTGGTTAAGCACACCGGCGATGGTAGTGCGGGATCTGGACACCCAGTGTCCAGATCATCACGATGTTGGACGATCACCACGAAGTGCGCCCATGCCCAAGACAAAAAGGCAAGCGCCGCTCCCGCTTAACGAGCGAGAGCGATATGCACGGGATCTTCCGATCAGACACCTGGATGGCTTCCCCTCCAGCGAGCAGATCGACCGGATGAGCCACGCCTTCGGCTGGGATGCCTGCTCGGTACGCCGGACTTTTTTCTCGCTTCGCGAAGACCGAAAATCCAACACCGGATAGCGCAGAGTCGGCACGAGAAGGCCACCCCTCTTCCGTGCAGCGGAAGAGAGGCATCCTAGGATCACGACTTTTCCTGGAAGATGTAGTGTCCAATCCGGAGCATCGTCTCCTCGTGCCTGTTGGCATAGTACACACCAAGGATGTTCGCCTGGTTGGCCGTCAGGTGACTCCACGCGCCTTCATCCAGCATGAGTTCCTTGAATTCCCTGAGATCCTGACTCACGTGAATGGCCGAGCCGTTGTTGTCCGGCGTGAAGAGACTGACGTCCTTTAGCGGGAAATACCCTTTGAATGACAAGCTCGAATCCTGGAGTTGCCAGTCGTAGCCTTTTTCGGAGCTGAGGATTTCCGAACCAATGTATACCAACCCGTCGCCCACATCAGCGAAGGCGGGCGGCGTCCGATAGTGACCGAAGCTGGTGCTGCCGCCCCAGCTACACTTTTGCCAGGACTTGGCTGCACCGTAGTACATGACAAACGGCGGCATGTCAGGCTTCTTTTTGTCGCGCAAGTACGAACGGTCGTATTCGCAGAAGGCCACCAGCGCATTGCGTCCCGGGAGAGCACAGATCGTCTCGACCTTTACGCCGTCATCAGGCGTCGGTGACTTGTCCCAGCGTTGCCAGGGTCCATCGAGCGCGCCCGCGCAGAACACGATTGTCTTGGCATAGGAGCTGGTCTTTGTCGAATCGGAAAAAAATCCTTTCTCGGTATAGCTGTATCGCTCATATTGCGTACAGATCCACAGCCACATGCCATTGAAATAGACAATATCCTTGGTGGATAGGCGACCATCATTGAGCGAGAGATTGCTGTTATTGGCCGGAACTGGGCCCAATCGATGTCGCCATTCGAGGGCATCGCCGGAATAGTAGACGCCTTCGTTGCGTGTGCCGCGAGAGAGTGCTCCGTTCCTGATGAGCCAGGTGCCGTTGACGATGGAGATGTCCTCGAAGCAGACCTTGAAATCCGGAGTATCGAGCAGCACCTGCTGCCAATGGACTCCGTCTTCGCTGCGATAGAACACGTCATTGGAGTCGATGCTGGCGACAATCAGCCAGATCTTGCCATCTGTCTTGATGTGGTTGATCTTTTCTGGATCGCAAGGCGGGTTCTCTACCTTTGCCCACTCGATCGTGAACAGGTGCTCTCCACCATCTTTTGTAAGGGTTACGGATTGCTTCTCCAGCTTTTCCAGTTGCTCGCGGCGCAGGCGATCAGCCTGCTTCTGTTCTCGGATCTTGACGACGGACTTGTCGAAATCTCCTTTCATGAAGAATCCGATCTGATCGGAAGCGTCGCTGCATGCTCGTGAGAACGCCTCCAGCACGCCTTCGACCTGATGGTAGTAGCGGCCGAAATGATCACCCCAGTCCTCGTTCTCGGCAGAATTGTCGAGTTCATAGTCCGAGTAAGCGATGTCGTCCTTATACTCGAAATCGGGCATGCCCCACCGGGAAATCACGCCGTTGGCCTGAGATAGCGCAGAATGATTCTCGGTGATCAACGCGCGAGCCTTCTTGCGCTGTTCATTTAGGCCGGAGAGCGCGGAGCTACGTCCCATGCTGCATACTGTTGCCGAGGCCTTGTCAGTAAGGCCGCTCAGGAAGCCGCCATCAGAGTAAGCGAAGAAGACCGAATGTTCCATGCCCTTCGTGTACACGCTGCTCATCTCCAGCAGCTGTTGCGTAACGCGCCAACTCACCGCGTCCAGTCGCTTGACTGGCTCTGCAAAGTGGCGATCGAAACGCAGCACCCGATATTGGAATATGTTTCGCCAGCTGCGTGTATGGGCCGACAGCGTCTTCGCGGCAGCTAACAGCTCTGATTCATCGTCACCGTTGACGATGGTCAGCATGGCCGGCAGACATTCCTTGAGCTGAGCCGGCTTGAGAACGGCCAGGAGCACCTTGACGGACGGGCCTTCGACAGGTCTTCCGGCGAGCGTCAACAGATAGAACGCATCCAGCAGCCAGGTGTACTTCTTATCCTCGCTATCGAGCAACGCCTGCAGCGCGGATTGATACTCGTTGTGCTTGCGTGGATTGTCGGCAAGCTGAAGTATCTCCTGCTGAAGATCCGGCAAGCCGGCCCGTTCCGTCAACAGCGAAATGAACTCGCGTGACGTGGCGTTCAAGAATGCTGAATTCTCCGCGCACAGCGCCAGAAGTACAAGGTACTGGCGCTTCCAATCCGGGCTGTTGCTGCCATCGAGGCCAGTGTGTACCTTGATATCCGGCAGCGATGAGACGAGCGATACGGTCTCTGACGCGGAAGATGCGGGAACTTCCTGCACAGCTTCCTCCACGACGTTCAGCCCATGCACATCCTTATAGATTTCAATGGCGACTTGGCTACCCCCGATCATCTCGTGAATCAGGGCGCGAATGCCATAGACCGTGGAGAGCCCAGACAGCTCGCGTCCAAAGAACTTCGATATGATCTTCTCGCGCGCTTCGTCGCTGTTGCACAGTGACTCATCGCCGATCAGATCGACGATCTTGTCGTAGTGATCAGACAGGAAGTACAGGGCGTTGAATCCAATGCCGGAGACGTTCTTCTGGATGAAGTCGGAATCGACAGTATGGCCATCGAACGACAGCTCGATTGTGGCGCGATACTGGGCAATGCCAACGACGTCGATCTGGTCGATCAGCTCGCTGACGAAATCCAGCAACCTGATCTCCTCATCGCAATTGACATCAAGCTTTTCGAGCGTTGTCACTAGGTAGTTGTCGACATCGTCCCCGGTCAGATCGCCCCGTGGATTCTGGCGCTGGAAGTCATATGTCAGCCGCAAGATCAGCAGATTCTTCGGAATCGATTTGAAACGGCGCTTGTTAGCCTCGATGTTGAGTGCCCAGGTGTTGAAGCCTGTGTTGTTTTCAACGTGCTGCAGCCGGTGATGGAGTCTATCGACGGCGTGTTCAAGGAAGTCCCGGGTTTCGATGATGTAGTCGTTCATCGTCCCGAGATTGTTGCGAATGACAGCGATGGCCTGCGCATTGATCAGGTTCTGCTGCTGAAGCTGCTGCAGATAGTGCCATGCAAATCGTTGAATCTTCAGCATGTCCAGCTGGTTCAGCGCCTGGTTCTCGCTGGTCTTGCCGCTGATGGCACTGGCCAGGCGTTTGAAGAACCCTGCTTCGGCCTGACGGGCAAGCCGGTCCTGGCTCGTCGTCACGAGTCGGGACGCATCAAGTGCCAGTTGCTGGGTCAGGGCGGCATTTGCCTTGTGCTTGGCGACCAGTGCGTTGACGGCTTCGAGTTCCGCCTGCTCCATCGGTGCACCAAAGATCTGCTGTTGTTCAGCTACGGTTGCTTCGTTCATTGTCCCGTCTCAGAGATTGTTGATCTTTTGCTTCAGGCGCGCGCTCTGCACCTGCATGGTCTTGACTTGATGCGTGAAATGCCGCTCGGACAGATAAAGTCCCTTGTGGAAGTCTGCGTAGTACTCTTGGGAGAACTGCAGGTACTTCAAGGTGTCATGCACGGCAATGCCATTGCTGGCAACCTGCTCGGAGGCAGCAAGTGTGAGTCTGAAGTTCTTCTCGACGTGGTTGTCCAGTGCGATGCTCATGGCGAGCGAAGTAATCATGCCGCCCACCACACTCCCGATCAGTGCCCCTATCGGCCCCCCCAGCGCTCCGATCGATCCACCCACAGCGGACCCGACTACCGCGGCACCAGTCTGGAAGACATTCTTGCCCGTACGGGTTTCCAGTTCCGCAGCGGTCATCTTGCCTGCGGCAACCATGACGAGGCATTGAACGAGATCCACAGCGCAGATCGCAGCGCCCGCAACAGTGCCGCCGACAAGACTGCTTTGGAATGCCGAGCCCGCGAAGAGTTCGGGAAACGAGCGTGCCACCATGCTGACACTCGCCGTTGCCGTACCTGCCTTCAGTGCGCTGTCGGCGGCGGCAATTGCCGTGTCGCGCAGGATGCGCGTGGCGGCCTGCTCCGCAGTGAGCTCACCATTCTTGACTTGCCGAATGCACTGGAAGGCGTTGATGCAGCCCGCGGTCACGGCCGTGATAACCGCCGCGGAACCCGCTGCCCGCAGGCTTTGCTGGACTGTGGCCTTGTTCAGATAGCCCGTCTGCATATTCTCGTGCGACGCCTTGCCTGATTTTGTACCGGCACCAATTTGCTCGGCTTCGCCTTTGCTCAGGGGCGTGGATTGAGCGCCGTCCACGTCGAGCCGTCCTGTCGTTTTGTCTCGTACTTTCTCGGCTGCCTGCGATACGTGAGGACGCGTCTCCTGGTTTTTCAGTACAGCTTTCTGCGCGGAAGCCTGAATACCGTCGATCTGATCAGACGGCCCCAGGAACACATCGCTGTGCTCATAGCGATGCACGCCATCCTTGCTGGAGCGGAACGCCTTCTGCGTGGCATCGGCATCCTTGTAATACTTCAACTGCGCCCCCAACACCTGCTTGCCGTCCTTCATGACGACGATGTCGTGCATGGGGTCGTTGCGAGGAATAGGCGTATTGGCGAATCCGTCAGTGAAGGCCCGCACATCCTTGTCTTTCAGGATCGCGTCAAGGTTGAAGGATTCAGCGTGGAAGGTCTCGGCGGCAAAGCCCCCCTTGATGGCGTTGTTTTGCGCAGTCGCTGAAATATTGCCCATGATGGAGTTTGCCTGGTTGATTTCACCAAGCATCTGGCCAATTTTCTCCGTGGCCTGAGCCGGCCAGATCTGACATGCGCTAATGGAATCCGTTACTGCCTTCTTTTGATCGTTGTTCAATGCGAGCTCCTGACTGGGGATGTCACTTCATCAAGCGGCGAGCCGTCATGTACCCTCTGGGCTTATCGGCGACGTTGTCGATGATCTTGAGGGAAAGGCGGCGGATCTCGGCACCCGCCATAGAGGGATAGACAGCGGCGCGCAAGTTCGCCTAGATTTGGCCGAACTGCATTTTTTCTACGATACCCATGCCGTTGGGCGAATTCGACTATCTGGTGCTGAAGGTCCTTCGAGCGCATGCTGGAAGGTGGCAAAGATCGGGCGACCTGATTCGCGAGATTGTTGCGCGAGATGCCGCTGCATACCCGAAGAAGGTCACACGATCTTTCCTGAAACTCGAAGTGCAACAACTCGCGCAGCGCCGTGGCGAGGATGCCAATCGCGAATGGCGCGCCATGTCCGCCGTTGCTGTCAACAAGGATGCGCTGCGCCCTCCGGTTGACCTTGCGGTTGCCTTGCTGAAATTGCGGCAACTCGCCAATACGCATATCCCGGCCAGTGTCACGGATGGCCTGACGGATTACTTCGACGGCGCCATGCGCGTGCTCGAAGAAAGCGTGACGGCCACGCGGCTGGCGGCGGCTCGGGCGTGGGTGGGTAAGACGACCCGGCTCGATGGGCGCTATCCGCTGATCGCCCCACGTGTTCCCGCGGGGGTACTGGATGTGGTGCTTGACGCGCTCTATCGGGATGCCTGCGTCGAAATTCAATATCGGAATGGCCGGACCTCAACGGTGGAGCCGCGGCGCTTCGCCATATTGCCGCTTGCTTTGGTAGAGAAAGGCCCGGTCCTGTACCTGGTAGCCGATCGCCCGCGTGCCGACGGCGGGACGAAGCGGCACTTGTTGCGCATGGACCGGATTCACGCCGCCATGACGTGCGATGCGGTGCTGGCACGGGACGCGGCATTCTCGCTAGACACATATGTGCGTGACGAACGGACTTTCGAGTTCTTCTCCGAACCCCCTGTGCAACTGGTGCTGCGCGTGCGCGAGACCGGCGGCTTTCATAGCCCGTTTCGCGAACTGAAGTTCTCGGAAGACCAGGCGATCACAGATACGGACAGTGGCTTCTTGCTGACGGCCACCGTCGCGCCATCTGTCGCACTGAGCAATCTGTTGCTTGAGCGCGCCGATGCCGTCGAGGTGGTTTCGCCCGCAGCACTGCGTGCCAATATTGCTGCACGGCTGCGACGCGCGCTGGTCGCCTATGACGACGCAGGTACATCCGGTCCCAACCAATTGGATAGATTTGGCCAGGGATAGGCGAGCAGCACGTCGGCTTCGGTTGCGGTGGGCTGGGAACGCAGTATTCGCGTTCTCGTACTGCCTGGCGAAAGCGCCAACTCGACGCCGGGCGCGATGCCGATGCTGAGAATCGAAGGGGCTGCATAAGCACGCCGCGCGTCGTCAACCATCATCCGGACACTGGACGCCAGAATCTCGGGAGATGCGGCAACGACGCGATGTAGACGTGCCAAAGCGTTCTGTGACGCCAGCGCTGAAAGCCGCTTCGATATGGCGTTTGCATCAGTCTCGCTTGCATCCAGAATGGCCGCGCCTGCAAGGATGCGCGCTGCTGTCACGAGATTTCGTGAACCCGACGTGATCCAGTGCCCCGTGCGGATCATTGGCAGGTGCCGTGCTTCGCCCGTGGCCAGTGCGATCGCCGGGACGCCTTGTTCGAGAGCGGCGCGCAACGCATCGACGGGGCCCATGAGATTCCACGGGGCCTGCAACGACGGTCCGGCAAGGCCCTCGGCGTCGACCACATGCACAATCATGTCGGCGGGCGCTCCTTCCTGGTGGTCCGACCAGACGATACGCTGTTCGGTAGCATTCAATGTAGCCACCATCGCGCGAAGTGCTGCGGCTGCGATGCCCCAGCGCTGGAGCGACACCCGGATCGCGGGCATGTTGCCGGCACCATTGGGAATACTCAATTCGATGCAATGGTCAATGTGGCTGGCATTGTCGCTACTACACGGAAGGTGTGGCATGGGTCCGGTCTGGCTGGTCTTGATGTCGCCAGTTTTAGGCCCCGGGTCGACATTCAGTGTCCAGCACGTACGCGTCCGCACTGGACATCGGGTGTCCAGCTCGCCAGCTAGCCCGTTATCAGCGAACGGCTTACGCGCCGCGCACATTTAGCGGTACAAACAACTTTTAGCCGGGACTCTGCCAATTCGCACTCTCCTGGAAGCGAATTATCGGCACGGAGCAATTCAGGCTGTCACAAGCGGGAAAGGCGGTGCCCGCAATCGTGGTCGCACTATCCATAGATAACGACGAGTGCTTTCTCGGCACCCCCTGCCTTGCAGTCGCTTGCACCATCAACTTGGCGTTGCCAGAGGAGCTGCGTGAGATGTTCGCTAGGTTGGCGGAGTCCCGCTCGGCGGCATAGTCCTCGAAATCATCACGGTAGTCGATCAGTACGTCCTGCCGGACAAGAATGCGGCTGCATCGAAGACCCAGAGGACGTGCGCGTTGCCGGCGGACCGGCCCAGCAAGTCACCTAGACTTTTGGTCCACGCAGGAAGAGTTCGTCGACAAGTCGCCTGCCGAACAACGTCGATTTTCGTTTCTCCTTCCACTTTCGCGCTCTCGATTCCAATGAGGATCGGAACGTGGGGAAGAACCGATGAACAAGCGGACTAGATAGTTCGTCGCCGAGCGCCGACCAGGCGAACCGCCCGTCTACAATCTTCGACAGCAAGACGTAACCTCTCCACAGACTAATAGGGTCAGCGGCCAGGCGCATCTCGTTTGCCCAATGGAGCGACCATTGATGCCGCTCCATCGCGTACGTGGCCGCCGTGTAGACGTCTCCTAAAAATCCCTTCTCGTCCCTCAGCAATCCAACCGTCTCGGTCGCCCAAGGTTCGTCAGGAGCGAGCCCGGCCACCATGGCGGCACGTGCGCGATGGGCAGGCTCGACACGATCTCTTCGATCGAGTACATACGCCTTGAGCACGTCCGTGCGGTCAGCCTCTATCGCACCCACGACCTCGAGAGCAAGTTCGCGGTCGTTGCCGGCACGATCCAGTCTGTCAAATAGAAAGGCTTGGATCATCGGTGCACGGGCGGCACTCCATAGGGCGAAACGATCAAGCCGCACGTGGAGCGAGCCTAGGTAGGTGTTGGCAAATGGCTCCTTGCCGCTGAGTCGCGCGAATATTCCCAAGCTAACCGATTCATCCCTGCTTGCGATCACCTGCGCGACAACCAGTGCAAAGTTATGCACGCTTCGTAGCGCGCGCTCATCCAGCTTGATGAGATCAGCAGCCCATCCATCCGCAATTGCGGGATCGACCCCGTCGATGGCGGCTATAAGATCCACGGGCAGGTGTTCGAGAACGAGATGCGCACCCGCTCGCTGCACGACACGGCTGAAGCTTTCCGCCGCCTCTACGTCTTCGCGCAACTCTTCGTGCCAGGCGTCTTCCAGATCGCGCGCGGCCCTGTACGCCTCTGTCGTTGCCCTTCTCGTTGAGTCGAAATCAATATTGATCGTCGTCACATGAGCCCCGCCCTCTACGCGCTGCTCCAGAGGCGGCAGACTTCCGTCCCACTTGAAGGCAGCGCTCGGATCGATCAATCGTGAAATACGCTCGGCGACCGCTGCCACGGCGTCACGCCCTACTTTCTCGACGAGCACTCCATACTCTGATATGGCAATCCGGTCCAGGCATGCATCGATGGAAATGAGGCCCTGGGCGGCAGCAAGTACCAACGCTCTTGATCCATGCTGAATCTCGGCAGCGTGGGTGGTGACATCCAGACACGCAGCACTCCACCCTTCCTTGACTACGCGTTCGAGAAGACTTGGGTCCTCGGTACTGCAAATCAATGACAGCGCAGCGAACCGGACTTCATCGCTGGTGGAGGTATGCAGATCCCCTACATATTGAAGCGCCGCGGCTGTCAACGGCGTCCCGGAGTAATCGGCAAAGACCAGGACGCGGAACTGCCCAACCACGTCAGCTTGTGCAGTGACCGTTGCCATTGCACGCTCCAGTTCGTCCTGACTGACGGGTTCGAACAGGAAGGCGAAATCCATGAAGATCGTCTTGTCGCCCGGATGTGCGAGAAGCGCGGACAATTGTGCGCTGCCCGACATATGCGGAAACGCCGCGCACAAGGCAGCCTGAGAGGAAAATAGTCCGTCTTCGTTCTTGTCGACACCACCGGCGTCCACGATACGCTGTGAAATCTTCGCGGCTGTGCTAATAAATGGGTCAACGATCCGTTCGTCCAGACATACCGCATGGTTATCCAACTCCCGCACCACCCGGTTAAAGCCCTCGATGGGTCTCGTATGCGCGTGGTCTGCCAGTCTTCTCATTACGTCCACGGCAGTCTGCGGCGCAAAACGCGCCATCCCAGGCCGGGCCATCTCAAAGAACATGGTTTCTGTCGTACGTCCCGTACGGCTTTCGTACAGCTTCGCAAGATCTATCTCGGCGTACTTTTGGACGGTTTGCCCGAAATTCTCCGGCATCGTCGAATTTGGATCGCATGGGTCTGTCGCGCAGTAGTTCTCGACCCGACGCCATAGGACTGACGCCTTCTGGGGTCCTTGCAACGACTCACAGAGCAGACTGGCTTCCTTGACGTCGTCGCTATCCCCGCCCGCGTTCATGGCTAACACCAGCGCCCATTTCCCGACGGTTGAGACCCCTTCCGCTCGGAGGATCTCGGTGTGCTCCTTAAGCGCAATCCTCGCTGCCATCCAATCGGCCACATTGAAATGCAGCAGGCTTTCGAAAGTGTGATGCTGGCCCATATAGGTGCGATTGAGCGCCGTGGCCAGGCACCAGTTGCGAAGACTCTCGGCATAGGGCGCGAGCCGGCGCCCAGCCAACAACTGAAGCGCTATGGTGCCGAGTTCGCTGTAGCTTCCCCGCTCCTCTCGCTGCATCCGCGACAGGAGTTCGGCTTCCGCAGGGGACAGAGCATCGATCGCCTGGGTGATGCGTTCGGTTTCTCTTTGCTTCGCGCGCGCATACTCATCCGGATCCCGCGCAAACGTGGCGAGCATCTTCGGGTTCGGCGCCAAGGAGTACATGCTAAGCCAACGACGAATGTGGTCGCCCAGGATAGCCTCGAATGGAGGATCGCTGCGCAACTCCTTGACCGAGTCGATTAGCCAGATCGGGTTCGCAACCGTATCTTCACTGAGGGCACAAAGCTCTAGTGCGGCGAAGAATCCTGCAGGATCCCGTCCAAACAGGCTGCGGAACTCCGGGTAGCTCGACGATGGCAGGTTCTGCAGCCGCACGAACGCTGACACGAGATGGCCGACGATCTCTGCGCACTCGCCTTCGATGACCCCAGCAAGAATTGCCCCAAGAAGGATGTCGCTCGTTCGATCAAGCGCGGCAATCGGGTCCAGAACCGTTGAGAGGGCCACTTCCACGCTCTTCTTTTTTCGAGCGGCTCCGCGTGCTGTCTGAAGGACTGCCAGACCCAAGGCCAGTGGCAGCCCTTCATCCTTGAGTACATACTTGTTGGGATCTTCGTCAACAACCTCGAAGAATCGCATCGCAGCAGTGACGAGCTTACGGGTTGAGAGGCTTCCGTGCTCAGTACCCACCGATGGCGCATCGGTACGATCAAATTCTGTCAGATCCTCCGTCTCTTGCGCCTCGATCCGCTGCAAGATGGTACGAGCATGGCCGCACATTGCCGCAGCAAAGTCCCTTCGCGCTACTTCCGCGCCACCGGCAGCCATCCCGCTTCGAACATGTTCAAACAACAGGCGAGTGACGCTCAGTTCCTTGAACGAGCGGATCTCGACCGTTTTGAAAAGCTTCGCTGCAACGCCAAAGATCCGTGGATTTCTCAAGCTTCTGACGACCTCGTCGTCAAGCGCCACGATTGAGGTGCCGTGCAGGGCGAGCAGGTCATTAAGTTCGCCATCTGTCCACTCGGGCACGTCGACGATGTTCACTTTGCGATTCAGCCGACCACGTATGTAGTCGTTGAAGAATCCTCGGCGACAGCTAAACGCCAAGTTTCCCCCGAGGTCCTGGACCACGCTCGCCATGGTGTCGAGGAAGCGCAGCCACTCAAGGTTGTCTCGCTGATTGATCCCGTCGACGAACACTACTAGACGAGGCATGGCCGGGTCTGGATTCTTTCTCCAGCGAAGGAAATGGCGCTTCCAACGTGTCTCGGCATCGTTAAGACCGATGCCCTGAGTCTGCCTTAGGAGCTTGTGCAGCAGCAGTGCTTCACAGGCGTCTGCGGTGAACACCTCCGGAATGTCGCTAGGCACAATGACCACCGTCAGCGGCTTGGGCTCAACCCCGGCCCAGGTCTGCGCAAATATCCACGACTTGCCATTGCCATCCTGACCAAGAATCGCAGTGATACTACTACCTCGCTTCTTGAAGACGCGCTCAGCGATACTGGTCCTGAGCGCGAGGCGGTCCACCGTCTTGGGATTCGAGGGGTCTTGAGGGCTCAGCGCCTGGCCAAACTCGCTGCGTGCGCGGGCCATGTCTGAGAATGCCGCCTGCAGATAGGCAACATTGTCTTGCAGGGCGTAAGCCGGAGCGATGCTCGGTTGGTCGAGCAGATCTTTGAGCTCTACCGAACGATCAGCAAAGAGTGAGTGGCTGCGAATCTCGCTTAGCTGGTCGCGAAGTTCAATCGCCGGCGTATCGGTATGCCGAGCGAGGAAGTCCAGCGTCACCTCGGGTGCCATACCCAGGATAGCTGCCAGGGTGGGCAAGCCTTCGTTAGACCATGCCAGGGACAGCACGAAGAGACCGAACCTCTTTGCAGCCTCCCGCATCTTGCTTTCGATCTGTGCCGATATGACAGTCGTGGCGCCGACAATGAAGAGTTCAATCCCGCCGCCAGGGTCCGCAGCGATGTCTGTAATTTTCGCGAGGAGCTGATCCTTGTGGATCGCGCCGTCGTAGCGCTTGGCTTCGAAAACGATAGCGCCGCCGTCGAGTGCCGATTGCCCATCCCGCCCATTCTGCGATCCGGAACTGGCCAGTACAAAGCTGCGACGCGTCAACTCAGTGAGGACGACTGACATCAAGCCCTCGAAGCCATCCTCGCCATTTGGATTTAGCTTGATGAGGCTTTGGCGGAATGCTTCGAACTGGCTTGACATCGGATTCATCTCATATCGACCGGCGGTGTGCCGGGCGAATATAGCAGATGATGAATCTTCGGAATCGCCCCGCGGTTAGGACAGCAGTGAGCAACGCTCATGCGGTCGGAGGGTTCGACAAGATGGTGTCGCCGGCCTCCCATTCAGAGACCAAGCCCTAAGGATGGCAGAAAATGCCGAAGACTTCGCGTCGTAGTCCGCTCCCAACCTTCCCGGAAGGGATGCTGGGCATTGAGCCTACGGATTAGGTCTCACGAAACCGATGTCTGAATGGCGCGGCGTGAGATGAACGGACTGCACTGACAGTGGTCCGCCGCGAAGTGTCGCTAGGTCTTTCCCTTCGATGTGCGCGGGCGCTGCTGGCGTACCGTCTTTGTACCCCTTGGTTGCCTCAGTATCTCTACCGTCTTGGCTATTGAGAGCAGGTCGGAATCATCAAGGCCTTCCAAAGCCTTTTGCAACCGGCTCCTTCCGGGCCCAGTAACCAGCTTCTCCCGTCTTGGGACTGTAGCCGGCATCTCACTCATCAGCGAGGGGCTAATCTCGTCAGGCGAGACCTTCAGCACCGCCGCGAACTTCATAAGTGCTCGCAAATTAAGCGGGATCTTCCCCAGCAAATACTGACTCACTGCGGCCTGAGTCTTCCAGCCACACTGGTCCGCTAGCCATTCCTGCGTAGCTTCCGGGTTACTTCGTTTGAATGCCTCCCACACACCTCGCAGGCGCGAGGCGTCGGCTTTCTGCTCGGGGTTTAGTGGCTTTGCAGGCATGGGCGCAATTTATAAGCATCCCTACTAAGCGTTGCAAATAGTCCGACTTTCTTAGTTTACACATTCAACAATTCGGACTATTATTTTGCTCATCGCCAAACGCGATACCGAACCACCGGAGGGGGTATGAAGCATTCGTCCTGACAGTTTCGAGAATGATTGATCCGACTGCCTGAGCCAACCTCCGCTCGGACGAGACTCGTCGAATTCCATCGTTCGCTATTACGGCCGCTAACGCGCGGAAGGCCGTTGGAGACGAACTACCTATCGCAAGCGATTCCGTTTGATGTCCGGCGGATCTGCGGCATTCACGCGGCGTTCTCCTGTCGGAGCCGGCGGAACGATCGTGAATGGCGCGAAGAATTCGGCGAGGCTGATGCCTAGCGCGTGACAGATGTCGGAAAGCGTCTCGATAGAGGGATTTGCCAGACCACGCTCGATCCCTGAGATGTGAGTGCGATCAACCTTCGCGTCAAACGCGAGCGTTTCCTGCGACTTCTCGACGGCGTGTCGGCATTGCTTGATGCGCTTGCCCAGGGCAATGGCTATCGCAGACGGAGGAGTCGGATTCTTCGTGGAACGCTTGGCAGTCATGCCACGCAGAATGCCGTTTTGTTGATTTTGTCACGACGTAACAAACACGACAATTATTGTCGAGTTTACTCTACAATTTTTGCCGCCCGAGCCGACATCCAGAGTTGAGACAAAGAATCAGCTGCGAAGAGCGTGCGATCTCTTTGCTCGTCCATCTGTGTGGCGGATCGCAGGGCAGACACAACTATGACTATTGGAGTGAGGAGGCGCTACGCCTCCGAAAGCCAAGCGACGCTGCGCCCGTATGGACCCTGGAGCCAGCTTTTTGATAGGAAATCCAATGAACGGACTTAGATTCAAACCAACCATTCTTGCGGCAATGTGCGCGTCCATGCTGAGCGCATGCGGTGGCGGTGATGGCAACGGCGCCAGCGCGCCGGCAGGTGCCACTCCTCCTAACAACAGCCCTGCCCTCACCGGCAAGGCAATCGATGGATATCTGGTCGGCGCCAAGGTGTGTCTGGATGTGAATACCAACGGCATCTGCGATGCCGGCGAACCAAACGGCGTCACGAACGCCGCCGGTGACTATTCCATCCCCTTCTCTGGCGACGCCGCGGGACAACGTCTCCTGGTGCAGGTCACTCCTGACACCCGTGACCTTTCCCGCCCCGAAGGCTTCCGTTTCCCCGCAGGCTTCACGCTGTCGGCCGTGGCCGGTACCTCGACCACCCAGCACATCTCGCCACTCACGACCATGGTCGCCGCCCAAATGGAAGCCGGCATGACCGAGGCCGAAGCGATCGCGGCCGTCCAGGCGTTACTGGGCGGCCCCGTCGACCCGTCGGCGAACTATGTGGCAAATGGGGATGCCAGCACTGCCACAGTCGCTGCCCAGATCGTGGACAAAATCACTTCGCTCGCCCCGAATGGTTCCGCGGATGCGGCCACGGTCCGTAGCGTGTTAAATGCGATCGTGGCCAACGGTGACGTGGCATCTGTTACCAAGGCCGATGTCGACGCCCAGGCAACGAAGCCTGTCTACAGCCAGGTCGATGCCTCCCAGATCCTGGCTTCACCACTCTTCAGCTTCGTCGATGCATTCATGATCACGCTCGATGGTCCGACCCAGCGCATCGAACAGATCGTTGACGGCCAGTTGAAGACAACATATCAGTCTCGTGACCTCGGCGGCAGCGTCTGGAAAGACCATCCCCTTGACAAGGCCACGTCTTATCCAGAGCCAAAGGTCCAGTTCGTCATGAAGCCGGACGGTAACTGGACGTCGATGATCACGCCGGCGGACTGGCGAGCTCCGGTCACTCTGTCGTCCATCGGTCGCACACTCAAGGGGACCGACCCGGTTACCGGTATTGGCGTCACGTTCGAGGAACGCAGCGTCGATCTGAGCAATCAATCTACGACGCTGGCCGTCTCCGGCACGTTGTTTGGACCGGATGTTTCGATCTACCCTGCCCTGTCCACGTCGTTCCCTGCTGGCACCTCCGGATACCTGGGCATCAAGTCGTTCGCGGAGGACTACGTCGTTCTGCCGCTTGGATACTCGAATGCAAGCTGCGAGTTCCCCTATTCTCAGACCGGCGGTTGCGCGACGACGTACTCCACCCGCCCCAACCTGCCCCCGTACGATCCGACGCGTGCACCGTACGACCCGAACGTGCCGCAAAACGACCCCAGCCTGCCGAGCCCCCTCACGTCCGTGCAGCAGCTTGTCGGCCTGTCGCTTGTCGACTCGCAGGTACTGCAAGCGACGGTCACTGTCCAACCAGGCGGCCAGGCAAGCGTTCGGATCGACCTGGACCCGCGCACGTCAGACGATGACAAGGTCTTCGCGGCAACATGGAAGACTTACGCGCGCAACCCGAACGTCCTGGTGTTCGACATCGCACGCTCGGATGCCCAGCTCCTGACAAACTATGGCGATACGGCTTGGCCGTTGGTGCAAGGTGCCAAGTTCATCCTGGCGATTCGCAATGGCCAGCTTCAGAGCGGCCTGCTCTTCCCGGCAGGTTATGGTCAACGCTCGGTACAGTTTGCCAAGGGTCTTCCCAGCATCCTGACTACACCGGTCCCGCTTGAGTCGCTGCCTCACTAATCTGTGGCTTTCCCGGCAACTCCTGGAGATTCGCAAGCTTGGACTGCCGGGAACGGGATGCCGCCACGATGGCGGCATCCCGCCTCCCGTCTCCGTTTTTTTTCGTCAGTGCGCCTTGAAGGCGAGATCCGCCCCTTGCCCATGACAGAGCTCAACAAACCGCAGCATGGCGCCGCAGAGATTCGTCAGGCGCTTGTGCTCGACCCCCAGCTTCGCGACGGCCACTTTTATCTAGGAAATCTCCTCCTGCAAGCTGGCCGCCGTGAGGAGGCCGTGGAAGCATTTCGGGCCGCAGTACGACAGGACCTAGCCCATCGGGATGCACTGATCCAATTGGGCGGGACATTACATAGTCTTGAGCGATCTACCGAGGCGCTGGTTGCCCTGCGTACCGCAGTCGCCCTGGACCCCAAGTCGCTCCCAGCTCGACTTGTCCTCGGCACGGCACTGTCCGCGACGGAAGACTACGAGGGTGCCGTCAGGCAACTCAACACGGCGATCGAACTTGAGGGCCGTTGCATTCCTGCGTGGCTAAACCTAGGCCATGCCTTTATAGGACTTCGCCGCTATGAGGCAGCCGTCAACGCCTTTAATCAGGCACTAAGTCTGGACCCTCACCTCGCCCCCGCGCGCCTGAACCGAGCGCTAGCGTGGATGGCGGCTGGAGATTTTGAGCGTGGCTTGCCAGATTACGAATGGCGAACAAAACTGGTTGCAACACCCCAAGAACCCTCGATCGCCTCTTGGAACGGCGAGCGACTCGACGACGGCGTCCTCCTCATCCGGTCCGAACAAGGCCTGGGGGATACCCTCCAGTTCATACGATTCTTGCCGCTGGCCAAGGCGCGTGCATCGCAGATTGTCCTGCAGGTACAGGAAGCGCTCCTCGCACTGCTCAAGCCGCTCGAGGCAATGTGGAATATCACGATGACGAGCTCCTCCGCGACCCCGTCGGCCGACCGCTACTGCCAACTACTCAGCTTGCCGCTGTTGCTTAACATCTCGCTTGCGAATCCCCCTGCGAGCATGCCTTACCTTGAGATTCCGCAACGCTATCGGGAGAAGTGGCATGGCGCACTTGGCCATCGTCGCACGCGACGAATCGGCATCGCCTGGTCCGGCAGAATCAGGCCATACGAAAACCGCGCGATTCCCATTGCAGCGCTTGCACCCCTCTTCGACATCCCGGACGTTGAATGGGTAATCCTGCAGAAGGACATCACGCCCGCAGATCGCGACTGGCTGACGTCGAACGTCGAAGCAAGCAGGCTTCGTCAGGTCTCAAATCAACTTCGCGAGATCGCAGATACGGCTGCGGTCATGGAGCAACTCGATCACGTGGTATCGATCGACACCGCCATCGCACATCTGGCCGGGGTCCTGCACAAGCCTTCCACCTTCGTGCTGCCCTACGCCGCGGACTGGAGGTGGCACGCTGATAGAGACCGAACACCTTGGTATCCCTGCGCCCAGTTGGTTTGGCAGGATCGACCGGGAAATTGGGAGAGCGCTGTCAAAGAAGTCGTCCATCAACTGACGTCGCGCGCCGACGCCGCACGAAGCCCTAGCACCGCGCCCACCGCCCTCCCCGGCATCTGACTACCCGTCGCTCGCATGGCAGCCTGCTCCCGGCAGAAGAAGAGACTCAGCACGAGCAAAGTCCCGATTTCTGTCGGCGGGCCATTTCGAGCCACTTGTGGCGTACCTTCGTGCCCCAAAAGCTGGACGACGCAATGCTAGCTACTCACTGGGAGTGACTGATGACAGTAGTCTTTGCCTGGTCCGGCTACGCCAGCGCCCTACTGGTAGCCCTACTTGTCGGTCTACGATGGATGCTCAGGAACGATCCGAGCTACCGGTTGCAAGCTATCGGGGCTGCGTCGAGCAGCGTGCGCTTGTCGCGCTATCCAGGTTCAATCGGAAAGCGTGAGCGTTTAGGCTTCCCACGTTTATCGCTCCGTCTTGATCTACGAAGACCTCCAGAATGGCCTTCGGGGGCTCCTCGATGAAACGGATGCGATAGAACCTTAGAACACCACGCAGCTGCCGCATGCCACCCTCGCCAATCCAGAACATATCGAACTCTGCTGCGACCTGCAGGCCCGCAACGGATCCGACAAGACGAGCGAGCTTCTTCGGATCTTCCTCGAAAGAGACAGAGGGAAGGTCCGTCGAGATATTTACTGCGCTGTCTTGCAGCAGGCTGATTAGCTTATCGCTCCATGTTCGAATCCCACTCGCCCACTCACAGTAGTACGACACCTCGTGATCCTGCATGCACGCTCCTCAGGTTAGTGGCGTGAGGGTATAGAACAGATGTATGGAAGTCGACCGCCTGAAAGAGGGATTCAGAAATGAGTGAGACCTGCGCTGGATCCTCCGGGCCGAGCACCGTCGACCACCCCTGCCCTGCTTCGTATCGGTCCTAAAGGCCGTGGGGTCACGCGCGGCTGAATACCCTTGTCGGCCTATAACTGAAAATCTACTGGCGCTGGTCGCCCGTAGTCTTGTGGTGCCAGATAAGCCTTGCCCCGGTGTAACAGCTCCCACGCGTGAAAGATCGCCCGCTCCACCGCAATCACGTAGTCGTGCGCAATGCTCATTGAAACTTCAACGGATTGTGGGCGGTGCACGAGCTTGTTCCTCGTTTCCACACCCTTGGTAAGGGTCTTCAGATACGGGGACCTTTCGCCGAGGTATGCCTCGAGGACTTCCCCATAAAGTTTGCTCAAGGGAGGCGAAGGAAGGTTGTTCAACAATACCTCTGCCTCACTCCTCGCTGCAATCAGGATCTCCTTGATACAGAGCTCTGCTGCCACAGTTGCATCGACCCACCGGTATCTGGGATCGCGCTCCATCTTTGCTCGATGCAGATATGCCATTCCCACAAGGGGCACCATGCCGTCATCGACGGCCTCTTGAAGTAGTTCAGCAGATTTTCCTACCAACGACGGGATCTGCCCCACGGCAAATGCACTGAGCATTAGGCCCGGAAATTTTTCCCAGGGCTCGGAGGATCCGGACCTGCGCCAGGTTAATGACTTGGCCGCAAGTGCGCCGTCCGGGATAACTTCGTCGCGCGCGATGATGTACTTCCATACGTTGAGTACTGATTCCGCAGTACTTCGAATGTCTTTATCCAGTGCGTCCAATGCGGATGGATAGTGCTCTCGGTCGAAGCTCAGCGCCGGCGTCTTCTCCAGATTGCCAACCACCTCCTCATCAAAGTCAAACGCATTCAGTGCGACGGTACAAAGTCGATTGCTGAAATCGAGGTCGACGTCAGCCACTCGTTTGTCCCGGAACGTTGCCTTAATCACCGCCCGCCCGGATAGGGCATCCGAAGCAGAGACGGCGACTCCATAGGTGGCAAGGATATCCAGCGGAATCATGGCGCTCGGCATGCAAGTTGACAGGGGGCGCTCATTCTACATTTTGGCTTTCGCTTTCGTTGCCGTAGTCAGCTGCGTCCGCCGGAGAGTCGTCGATATCGGTGGCCGCCGATGACCTGCCCCGGAACGACCCAAAGATGATCCGTCGTCGGGCCACACACCGTCTGGACGATCACGACTGCGCGTACAAACCACGGCCTTCGGCTGCCCAGCCCGCATCTCATCTTCCTGACCCTCCGTTCCACCGACCGGCGTTTCGATCTGCGCCGGAAGGTTCGGCGAACTGAAGTCGCGTTCCGCACCCCGCCCGATCGCCGCTGTGGAGCTACCACGGCGAGGTCTGGCAAAGCACGGGGGGCCCCGTAGCCAACGACGACTTCTAGGCCGACCGTTATCAGTCAGCTTGGCCTTCGACCCTTAGGCATCTCGCGCCTGGGAGTGTGGCCACGTCCGGCAAGAAGCAATGGGCCCTTCGGTCGGTCGCGCATGGCGTTGCTCCAGATGCCAGCGCCCCATGGCCGCGATCCTCTATTTAGTGGAATAGGAAGTACCCCCTTCGATTGGAGTTCCCCGTGGCTTTGCAGAGGATGGCCAATCGCGCGCACCTCGTGGAGGTGCCTCAATTTGCGTAGCTGGGTTGCCTGACCACCCATTTCGTCGCTGAACGCCAAGTGGTCTATTCGCCGGTATACGTTACGCAAACGGCACTTTGCGCCCAAAACCTCAAGCACTACTTTAAGAGTGGGCGGTAACCCGTCATCCGCAATAGGCCTGCACTGAAACAACGGCCGCCAAAGTTAACTTGCGTATACCTCGCTGTGCCGCTAACCTTCACGGCAACGCAACCGGCGAAGTCATTTTTCCCGAAAACGGTTGCACGATCCACCGGCGGTTCCGGTGCACAGCTTAAAGGTTTTTGAACCGAATGGATATCAAGCTCGCTAACCCCAGCAAGACGACGCCGGACGATTTGAAGCAATTGGCAAATCTGTCGGCAGTGATGCTGCAGAAGATCCGGGATGAGATGCTCGAGCCATTTCCCCGGAAGGAAGCGCCGCTGATTCCTTCGGGTCGGCTGCAAGAACTCTGTGGCATCGACAAGACCCGGATGAATCGCTCCTTGAAAAAGGGCGATCTTCCGCAAGGTCAACAAGCTCGGCCAGGCGCCGTGCGTTATTTCAGTCTCAGCGAGGCTATGCAGTGGGTCCGCGCCGAGCTGAAGCCCGTACCTCGGAAGGGACCGGGCAAAGTCATCGCCGTCGCGAACTTTAAGGGCGGCGTCACGAAGACAACGATGTCCACGCTCCTATCCCAGGGGTTGAGTCTACGCCGCGGGCGGAAGGTTTGCCATATTGACCTTGACCCGCAAGGCAGCGCGACAACCCTTTACGGCATCAATCCGCATGCCGAGGTGTCGTCTGAGCACACGATCATGCCGTTGATCGAGGCCTACCTGGCCGGCGAGTCTTTCGATATGAAGGGGCTGCCTCAGGAGACGTACTGGCCAAATCTGGACCTGATCCCGTCATCCACGGAACTGTTCAATGCCGAGTTCATGCTGCCGGCGCGAGCGACTGCGGAGGAAGGTCACATCCCTTTCGAGCGGGTTCTGAGTAGCGGCCTCGAGTCATTGAAAGAGGAATATGACTACATCATCCTCGACACGGCCCCTACCCTCAGCTACCTGACCATCAACGCGATTTTTGCGGCCGATGGCGTCATCGTTCCGGTGGTGCCTGACACGCTCGCATTCGCATCGATGGTTCAGTTCTGGCAACTCTTCTCGGACTTGGTGACCGGGATGGAGGAGCAGAGCGAGGCGTCCAAGAAAGAGTTCGACTTCCTGGATGTTTTGCTGACGCGGATGGAGAAGAAGAACGCGCCGCGTCTGGTGGCGGACTGGATCCGTGGTGTCTATGGCTCCCGTGTGCTGCCCATCGAAATCCCGGAAACGGACCTCGCACGTAACAGCAGCATCCAGTTCCGGACGGTCTATGACTTGGCGTCCAACGAGGCGAACACCGAAACAATGCGCCGGATCCGCCAACCTTGCGATGAGTTTGTCGACTACGTGGACGACAAGGTCAGCGTGCTTTGGCAAGGAATTGAAGTATGAGTCTGAGAGAGAAACTGGCGGCAAAGGCCGGAAACATAAAAGTCACCGCTGAGGATCTGGAGCGGGCCGCCGCGCGCGGCCCGCAGGCTCCGCGCACGGCACCTGGCCAGTTGATGCATATGCAGGGCAAGGTCGAGCGCCAGGCAAACGAGATCGCCCAACTCAAGGCGGAACTTGAATCCGGTCGGGTAAGTGGCGGTGCAGTCGATGTTCCCCTGGACCAATTGCATGAGGTCCCGGGGCGTCGTCGCTTTATGCCGACCGACAAATACGTCGAGCTGCGGGAGAACCTCCGGCACAACAAGCTCGTGCATCCAGTGATTGTTTGCCCCCGCGCCGAGGGCGGTTTCGAGATTGTTTCGGGGCACCACCGTACGGACGCGTACCGGGAGCTTGGTCGAGAGCAGATTCGCTGCGTGCTTGGCGAACTCAACTCCGACGAGGCGGATGCCGGCGCGTTCTACGCCAACCTCATGCAGTCGGATCTCACTGACTTCGAGAAGTTTCGGAAGTTCGAGGAACTGATGGCGCGCAGCCCGGAGAAGACCCAGGCTGCTGTGGCCGAGCAGGCCGGCGTTCCGGTCTCCACCCTCTCCGAGATTTTGTCGTTCAGGAATTTGCCGCAGGAGGTATTGAGCCTGCTCGATGGCAAGCCTGACCTCCTCGGATCGAACGCCGGCTCCGAACTCGCAAGGGCCACTAAGGACGGACATGGCACGCGCGTCGTCGAGGCCGTCAAGTTGCTGGCCGACAAGAAGATCGATCAGCAGCAGGCGGTCCGCATGGCAAAGGCTGAACCAGCCAAGGCAAAGACCACGCAGCCGGCTGATGGATTCAAGGTGAAAGCAGGTAAGGCGACTTGGTGCGACGTTCGCATCGCAAAGAAAGTGATGCGGATCGAATTTCGCTCGGAAGAAGAGGCTCAAGCGGTACAAGCAGCCATTCGCGAGCATCTTGAGTCCCTTGCAAAGGCCTCCGCAGGAAGCGATGCAAAAAACTAAGTTCTTGTTTTATAAGGACTTCGTATTACGAATGAAGGGATCGAGCCTATGTTGAGCCAATAAAAGCCCCAAAAACAAAAGCCCGCGGCGGCAACCGTGGGCTTTTGAGACTTCCATTAGCTGATCAGTTTCCCGACCCGCTACACACCGAACTCCACTGGACATGGATTCGTTAGACGGAGTGTAGCGGAACGCGAATCTGAGTCAAGCGACTTCAACCATTTCTCACTGAATGGGAAGGTCATATGACTTTCGCGCAACGCTCCGTTGCTGGCGAGGACCACACTCGCCCTCAAATCCAGTCGCAGGATCTTTCAGACACCCTGATCCCCCCTGCCCCCAAACGCCTCAAACGCAAGACCATCGAGGCAGTCGAACGGGCTACCCGAATTGGCGGCCTTGGGCGTAGTGCCCGAGCAGCGTTGTGCGCCCTCGCCCGCACTGCTAATAACGACGACCCCAACGGACGAATCTTCAAGCATCGCGAGACCCTCTGCACGGAAACCGGTATGTCTTCGGCGACCTGGTATCGCGCGCAGAAAGAATTGCTGGCGCTCGGCCTGATTACCGTCGATGTGCAAGTGCGCAAGCGATTCGGTCGTTTTGCCGGTGCTTACATCTACCTCACCGAGAAAGCCACCCTCCTCCTGGGCCTGTCATGTGCCGCCCAGGTGTCGGAAATCGAAGACGACATCAACCGCCTGGAATCGACAGTCGAGCAACAGCCTCCTGCCCCCGAGACTTTGGATCAACCGTCTCTCAAATCGAGAGTCCTGTTTACAGAAGATCGTTACCCATACGCATTTCAAAAAAGACAGCAGGACCGACTGCCCGAGGACTTGCGGCGTCTTCGCACCCTGGGTCTTGATGAAAATCTGATCTTTTGGTTGATGCGAAAAGCCAAACTGCAAGGCCACTTCCTCTCCCACGTTGTCGAAGCAACCTGGGCAAATCTCATCAAGGCCGGATCGCCCAAAGCGTACCTGCTGGGTCTCCTCAACGCCCGTACCGACTTCACCGCCATCTGCAAGGCTATCGCTGCCACCGATTCGGCCCGAATTGCCCAAGATCGCCAGCGACATTTCGTCGATCAAGTTCTGCGAGCGTCTGCCCGCAAACGATTCGTTGATGGGTCGAGCACCGAATTTGAAGTCGAGAGCGATGGCAAGTCGGTCCTTGTGCGTCAACATGGCTCACTTGTCGTTTCCAGGCTCGTGGGAGCCTCCCTTGCGGAATTCGCCGTCCGTCTTGATCGCGGTGAATTCAAGCTGGTCAACGAGGCGTCTTCACCGGAGCGGGATAACTGCGATGACAGGCACCGTCTTAGCAAGACCGGCGCCGCAGGCCTTGCCAATCTCCGCGCATTGTTGGGCCTTGCGACACGAGGAACCGAAAAAGCAGTGGAGAAGTCCGCCATCGTTCCAGCCTGAGCACAGCGGGCAACACCGTCGGCGGCATCCCGGAGGAGTTGAGCGGCAGTCATCGAACGGCTAACTGGGTAACCCAAGACACTGGCATCCAGACGTCCAAGAGCCCCGGTCCTGCGCGTCTAAAACGTGGGATGGCAATGCACATGCAACCATTGGCCATGGAGCAGGGCGCAGCAATCGCGGGTACACGATGCATGTGTGCAGATGGCTCCTCGTGAAGGACTGGCACTGCCGCCCGCTCAACAGCGCCCAGCAAACGAACGGGCTAACTAACGGGCGTACTACCAGCCCAAGCAATCCATCGCCACGGGTCCGAGACTGGTACCGGCCCATCTTTGACGCCATGGTTTGCACAAGAAGGCGGTGCCCATAGCGCTGTGTCCCAACAGTCGCGGTAGCCTCTACGGTTCCAGCTGTTCGCGTCGACCCACGAGATCCAAGCGACGTAGGGCTGATCGAGACTGATGAAAGTAGGGAAGGGAAGTGGGGTGCAGACGCTTGCAGCGCTCGCTCCGTGGGCATCGTCCACTAGCAAGCCATCCCGGCGCCGTTCCAACGGTCTCAGTAAGGACTCGGAGCGCAATCCTGGCTGCCTAGAAGCCCGGTCAAAGTCGAGTCATTCCCTTACATGGGGAGGCCCGATTGCTCTCCATCGGCCGCCCTTGGTGACCCAGCGAAGGACCCGTGTTGTGAAGCGAGAAAGCAGCGTGACAGCACTCGGTTGTGAAAGCCATCGAGCGCGGATTGCACGGCGCCAGTACGGTCTCGCGACGCAGCTTCTGGCACTGCAGCATAGCGTCCAACCATCCATGTCGAAGCTAGCTCCATGCAAGCCAGTCAAGAATCACCTAACTTATTGATTCTTAAAGAGAACTAGAACGTACCTGGTACGAACCGGGCCAAAACGCACACGCAAATGCAATGCAAATTATTTTAATGCGCTTTTATCTCGAAATCTGCCGGCGTTTCGCATGTTTCTAGGCAAACCGGCTCCCCACGACGGGGTATACAACGGCGTAACACCACGCTCGATAATCATGCGCGACCATCGGAACACTGCCGATGAGGACTGTAACGTCAGAGCCCTGAGCAAATTGGGGAACACCGACCACCACGGCCGCAGGAGACAGAGAACAACATGGAAAAACCAGAATTGCTTGCAAAGCTTAGTGACGCTATGTTTAGTCCGAACGCTACGACCACAACGGCTGACGCGCGCTTCGCACTCTATCCCGCTGGCCATATCGATGCACAGGCGTTCGCCAGCAACGTTGAAGCAGAATTGGCATCGCTCAATGCCCACGTAGGCTCGCTGTCGCCAAGCTTGCCGAACGTCATGCTTCTCTCTTTCCCAGGACGGATTCTGCGCCAGTCACCTGCGGTGGCATTCGAGGCAGCGTATGCGTTGGGCGCGTACTTTGGGTTGTCCGCGGTTGAGCCAGAGCTCTACACAGACCATTTCCATGAACCATCTGACGAACAGTCTCTAGACCCCGAGATCGAGTTCGAGGGGGCCAAATTCAAATCGCTTTGCTGGGCCCCCGAGAACGAGGGCCTAAAGAGTGAGACGACCTGGGCATTGCGGATGACGCGCGTTCGTGCAGCGTGGGACTTTTCGGCGGCAAAGGGCAAGCCGTCCAAAGGCAAGGGGATCGTCATCGCGCAGCCCGACACGGGAATTACAGCGCATCCAGAACTCGCAAACGTCGAGTACGTGCATCAAAGAGATTTGATTCTTGGAAAGAACGGTGCGATCGACCCACTCACGTACCACGGCAATCCGAGCCACGGTACAGGCACCGCCAGTGTTGCCATTAGTCCCGAAACCGGAGACATCGTAGGTTCGGCGCCTGCCGCAACCTTGATGCCGATCAGAGCCATCGAGAGCGTCGTTCGCGTATCTCAGTTGCGTGTCGCCGAAGCGATCGACTACGCCGTAACCAACGGTGCCCATGTCATCACAATGAGCCTCGGAGGTTTGCCGTCAATCTCCCTCTGGATGGCGCTGCAGCGAGCCATCTCCGCCAATGTGATCGTGCTCGCCGCCGCCGGGAACTGTGCAAAAGTGGTCGTCTGGCCGGCTCGCTACGAGGACTGCATCGCGGTTGCTGGAACGAACTCCGACGACCTGCCATGGCGGGGGTCATGCACCGGCCCCGATGTCGATATCTCTGCGCCGGGGGAGAACGTCTATCGTGCCCACACGGAATTGGGTGGAGCCGGGCAAGTCTTCTCCCTGGGGCAGGGGCAGGGTACAAGCTTCGCTGTTGCCCTGACCGCCGGCGTTGCAGCCTGCTGGCTTGCCCACCACGGACGGGACTATCTGGTCGCCGAGGCATCGGCACGCGGCGAAAGCGTTCAGCAAATGTTCAAACGCCTGCTGCAGACGACCTCAAGAGAGCCGGAAGTTTGGGACCAGCGGGAGATGGGCGCAGGCATCGTGGACGCACTCGCGCTTCTGAAAGCCGATCTGGACGAAGGGCGGGGGGAGAGCGCTGTAAGCCTTCTACACGCGCTCCCTACGAGCAGCATCCGGTCGCTCGCTCAATCCTCGGCTGGTGTCTCCCTGCACGATATCAGCCTTGAGCAGTATGGGATGGAGCTCGCCAACACGATACTTGAACAGGCGAACCGGAAAACTCCTACAAGCTCAGATGTCCAGCAGCCCGAAGCGCCAGCCGCAAAGCCTGCTGAAGTATCCGGCACCTTGCGGCATGTTCTGGGTGGGCTCCCAACTGCGGAGCAACTGAAGACTGCGTGGCGTCTATGACAGCCCAGGGAACGGATCGCGAGAGGGATGCCTGGGCGCGCCGCCTGGCAGCAATCGCCGGCCAGGGGCAACGTCCAATCAAGTCACTTGGCGAGAGCGTCGATGGGAAAGCAGACCTCGATGGGCCGCTCCCTCATGTCGATGACCTAATAAATGCCGTCGACCGGGCAACGCGGCATGTCGAAGCCGAATCGAACGCCCGCGCAAAGGCACTTGATGTGCTTGCTGGCCTCACCGGAACTGCGATCTCGAAAATCAGCACCGCGACCGGCAATCCAGCCCTGGCCATAGATGAAGTCCTCGCGTTCGAGGCAATCATCCGGGCCGATGGCTCCAGGCCTAGTCTCCTGTTGCAAGATGGAGTCGTCCCGGCCAGCTCTAGCTTTGTTGGGCAGTGGGTAGACCAGATCTTTGCGACCCAATCGCGCACCCAGGAGGTTGCACAGGCCACCGGCAGGATACAACCAGCTGGTGGCGGCCCTCAGAACTACTTTGGCTCGGGATTCCTGATCGACCGCGAACGAGGCTTTGTACTGACCAACCGACACGTTGTCGCGGACATCCTGCAAGCGGCAACGGTGACGATCGAGGGAGGGAACGTCGTCGTTGACCCGACAGGCGTCAAGCATTACCGGGTACTTGACGGTCTGACCATGGACTTCGATGGTGAAGTCGCTTCCGACAAAAGCTCGAGTGTGGCAAGAGTCGTTGAATTACGGATACCTCCCAGAACCGGGGCATCCGTATTCGAATGGATGGACATTGCACTTCTTCGGCTGGAGTTCGACGAGGACTCCACCATTCCACTTCAGGCGGTCCCATACGGCGGCAACCCGGTCTTCGAGACAGAAGGCGAAGTACATTCGATCTGCATGGTCGGATTCCCAGGCCCGCCGCAAAGAAGCGCTACAACCGAGATCGACTGGGACTGGGTGGAGAAGCAACTCTTTGCAGAAGCATACGGTGTCAAGCGGCTAGCACCCGGCCTCGTTCACAGATCGGCAGGATGGGATGAGCGGGACACGAACAAATGGATTTTTGGTCACGACGCGACAACCTTGGGCGGAAGCTCTGGTTCTCCCGTGTTCGCGTGGCTCGACGGCGGGCAAGCCTTCGGCATCCACTTTAGTGGCAGGCACTCCGACACGAACCGCGCCCATGGTTTCTCGACAAGTGCAGCGAAACAGGTAATCGACGCCCTGACACGATAGATCCAGAGGTCGCGAGGCCAGCAACGATGGAAGAAAAAAAAGAAACACCGACAAAGGCCTTTGAAGCACTTAGCGAAGCCGAGCAGATCCAGCGCCTGATCGACTATGCCTGCCAGGACACAGACAGGTTCACCATGGCGTTCGATTCCCACGCAGCCCAGTGGCTCCCTGGTCGAGCCGGATTTGACGCCTATCGAGCGATCCACGCTGACGTGGGCGCAGCAGCTGCCTTCGCACTCGCGCGAACTGCAACGGCCGGCAAGCTGGTGGAACTCGGCAATGCCCTTGCTACGTTGCCGCCACAGGGAAACGCCGGTTTGGCCGCGAAGGCTGTTGAAGAATTCGCGTCCGGATCAGTGAAGGCTATTGCCGAGGGCATTGTGTCGAAAGACTTGGGTCTCGAAGATACTGCCAGTCTCTACAAGTCGTTCATGATCGTGAGGGCTGTCTGTTTAGTCAAACTGGACAACAAAGCTGTGGGCTCAGGCTTCCTGGTGAAGCCTGATCTGGTGCTCACCGCCGCCCACGTATTTGGGGAGCTCGACACGTTCTCCGCAGAGGCAATCTCTGCAATGCAAGGAAGGCTAAGCTTTGAATTCCACAACAAGGTGGGCTCAGCGGCGACAACCTGGCCATATCTTTGCAGACCGGCCTTACAGTGGTTGGTGGCGTGGAGTCCGGCATGCATCCACAAACATGATGGCAAGGAACTTCTGCCCGCGCATGTCCAATCACTGGACTACGCCTTGGTGCGATTAAGCGAAGACGTTCCATCAGAGATCATCCCGGTAGACTTGCGTCAAATTGGCCCTGCGTATGCGAAGGGTCGCCACTTCGTCTTTGGATATGCCGGCGGTACTGATTGCAAATACGATACCGCGACCCTCAAGCAAATTGATGAGGGTTCCGCACGCGTACTCTATTCGATGAATACCGTGGAAGGTATGTCGGGCGGCCCGGTGATTACGTCTCGCGCGACGCCCCTCGCATTGCACGAAGGGAAGATCGTCAACACGCAGACCATGGAGGTCTTGCACAATCGCGCGACCCTCCTCAAGCCCATTCACACGCACATTGCTGCTGCTTACCCGCAATTCCACAAGGTGCGAACCGTCGGCTATCAGAGTCTCAATAGTCAGAGTATCCGGCAGGCGTGGTCAGACTATGCGATGCAGCAACTATCCCTCCAAGGGGGCCCTGCCATGCACTCATGGCACGCCGCCCTTGGCCGGGCAAATCTCAGAATGGATGGAACCTCGGCAGACGGGTCTGCAGATTACTTCGTTTTCCCAAATCCGATGCTAGAGCGCTGGTTGGAGTCCGATGCGACCGCCGATAACGAGCCCGTCTACCCCATCCTAGCGATTGTTGGCCCGAAAGGCACAGGGAAAAGTTTTGCCCGCACGCTTGTCGAAGCACGGCTGGGGGCCGGGCAGGCCTTTGTGGTCTCCGAGAGAGTATCCGGGCAGTTGCCGCTACCGGACCTTGTACGGCACCTTTTGCCCAACATTGAACTCAGCGAGAGCTGGCGCACCCACGAAGGTATTGTTCGCAACGAATACATCGAATCCCTGCTGGATCGTTTTGCAGAGCTCCTGGCGAGGAGCGCGAGAGGTGTGGCGACCGTAGTCGTCGAGTTTGCCGAAGACGGGGCCTATTACTCCGAAACAAAGGATTTCTGGGCCCAACTCCTCATTCAAGGAAGCCGGAAAGCACACCTTCGGTTTGTACTGTGCAATCCACCGGAGGCGCTGCAGACGGACCTGTTGTGCGAAGACATCATGGCGTCGGTCCAGACCAGCGCGCCCACGCCACAAGCCATCCTGACTATCGCGAAATCCCTGGGCAGTGAAGCGAACGGAAAGGAAGGGGAGCGCTGTGCAACGGCGATTGCCAGTGAACTATTACAGGACGCGACCCGCATTGGGCGGCAAGTGCATAGCCTTGCGATGGTAGACGCCGTACGCATCCTCTTTGAAGTACGAAGCGCATTGGCGCATCGGGAGGCTGCAGCATGAAGCTCAGATCTCCACAAGTTCGTTCTCGTCGAGTCGGCAGCCGAAAGTGTGCTCAAGCAATTGTCTATTCGGGGATGGACAGATCCGAGGAAATGGTTGGTCGCCACTGCCTCCAACGTTAGCGACGCAGAGACTGCATTGCAGATTGCGGAGCGTGTGCGAGGCCAGTGCGAAATCGGTCACGGCATATTCTCCGGGCTTTGGCGACTTGATGACGACGCAAGACGTCGCGCGCTGAGCGACTACTGGGATGGCGAGGATCTTGCTCTGGCCCTTCAGTCGACGATCGAGGAAGAGGCGGACCATGTCGCGCTTGCCATCGCCCGCGCTATCGGAACGGTCGACTTCACTGCTGCCGATCTATCGACAAGAGACCTCCTGGACTGTTGAGTTGCATCCAGAACTGACCCACTAGACCCGGTAATTTGCATCGAATGTTGACCCACGTGTAGAACACTGTCCTGCTCGGCAACGGGCGGGAGTTCGGAGTGATCGA